>JAEEGK010000329.1_pt1 | contig 119272 bp, 101 predicted proteins | sample 8958771 | NCBI WGS metagenome assembly JAEEGK01 (sample SAMN16246547, study PRJNA631951) | gut metagenome | biome: gut microbiome; feature: rumen; material: SC-attached | host: Bos | place: Iran: Karaj | collected 2018-10 | reverse complement strand
TGTCGGCACGTTCCGCACTTAGGAAGTGCGACCCATAGTACATCATACCCAAGTCCCATTCAGGCACGCCGTAAGCAAAGTCACCTACATCGATCCAGAGGTCGCGCTGTCCGTCAGTGATGATATTGCCGATATGCAGGTCGCCATGCAGACAGGTGGGTGTAGCGGGTACGGTGTCAAGGAAACGGTGGAAGCGCTTCTTGTAGTCATCGGCCAGGTTTTCGAGTCGGTCAATCCAAATACCCACCATTTCCCGCATGTCCGACAGACGCGTGGTGTCGGCAGGGGTGTGGTGTATCTGCTTGGCCAGCACGGCGAAACGTTCCGACAGCGGCACCAGCTTGTCGGGCTCCTGCGAGATGATACGGGTGAACGAGCGCTTGTGCTGAATGAGTTCATACTCGGCTCCGAAGCGCTCGCCGTCGGTAAGCAGACGGATGGGCTTCGGCGTGGGCAGTCCGATTTCATAGACTATCTGGCTGATGCGGAACTCGCGAATGGCATTGTCGGCAGTCACGCTGGGAATGAATAGTTTGGCCAGCGTTTTGCCGTTCTTATGGTTATAGGTGAGAGCTGTCCCGCCCTCACCAGTCTGGATATAGTCATCCAGGTTGATTTTTTCCATATTGTGCATATCCAATTGGCATATTTGGCTATTCCAGTGGAATCTCCGGGTGCTGGACGGCGAGCGGCAGGTCCTTCTGCGAGAGGTAGAACATATAGAGGATAACGGGCTTTGTGCCGCGGTTCTCGCCATGGTGGATGGTGTTCACCATCTCGACGACAGCCTCGCCCTCATGCACCACCTTCTCCTTGCCGTCCTGGCCGATGATGGTCAGCTCGCCCTGCATCAGCACGCCGTAGTTCATCACGGGATGGTGATGCCAGCCCAGCTTCTGGCCTGCGGGGAACACGTACTTCACGGCGACCAGTTCCGGGCGGCCCTGGAGATAGTCGGGCAGTTCCACGCCGTCCCAACTCTGCGAGGTACGGATCAGTTCTTCATTCGTCACCTTCTGCACGGAATTATCCTCCTGGGCGTGAGATTCTTTACATGCAGTCAACACACTTGCGCCGCAAATGAGGGTGGCGGCGAGCACCCAATTCATAATCTTTTTCATTGTATTATTGTTCTTTAAATGCTATTTATTATAATAAGATGTATTTTCTTTCGCACATCGTTTTGCAAATTTTGCTTGCAAAATTACTAGTTTTTTAGCATATGGTCGTCAATTTGCTTAAATTTAACGTTATTTCCATTGCGAAAATCTCACAAATAATCATAAAAACGTCCCTCGTGTCGTAAATATATGGGAGTTTTTTCGTAACTTCGCCCCCAATATGACAAAGAACAGTACTTATCTCGCGTCGAAACCGCGTTACGAGATTCTTGACGGACTGCGTGGTGTGGCTGCCATGCTGGTGGTGGCCTATCATTTGTTTGAAACCTACTATAGCGGTAAGCCCGACCAACCAATCAATCACGGTTACCTCGCTGTAGATTTTTTCTTCGTGCTATCAGGTTTTGTTATTGGCTATGCTTATGATGACCGATGGAACAAAATGTCAACATGGGCATTTTTCAAACGGCGATTGATTCGACTGCACCCGATGGTTATCTTCGGCACCCTGTTTGGAGCCTTGATGTTCTACTTCGGCAGTTGTTCCACATTCCCGCTGATTAACCAGACACCGTGGTGGATGGTGCTGCTTGTGATGTTCTGGTGCTTCACGATGATTCCCCTGCCTAATACGATGGATATCCGAGGGTGGGCAGAGACCAATCCGTTGAATGGCCCTGCATGGTCGCTGCAATGGGAGTATATCGCCAATATCCTCTATGCACTCGTTATCCGCAGATTATCGAAGGTGGCATTGGGCATCTGCGTGTCTATTTTTGCTGTGATGACCGTTATTCTCTGCTTGAATATTGATGTGACAGGATTCCTTGAGGAACGCAACTGGGCCAGCTATACCGTCGTAGGCGGCTGGAGTACCACGCCTGACCAGCTTCAGGTAGGTCTTACCCGTCTGTTCTATCCCTTTTTCTGCGGCCTTCTTATCTCGCGCGTGGGAAAACTGATAAAGGTGAAGGCAGGATTCTGGTGGTGTTCGCTGATGATTATTGTGCTGTTGTGCATGCCTTGGATGGGACTTGGCACCGAAGGTGAGGCCCGCTGGACGAACGGACTCTACGAAGCCATCTGTATTCTCGTCTGCTTCCCACTCATCGTGGCGATGGGTGCTGGCAGCAGCGTCACGGGATCAAATTCATCAGCCATCAACAAGTTCTTGGGCGAGATCTCGTATCCCATCTATATCACTCACTATCCGCTCATCTACATGCAGATGTCGTGGGCAGACAGTCATAAGGATGCACCTCTCGGCACCCACATCTTCGTATCCGTCTGCATCTTCGTGCTCGCCATTCTCTTGGCCTATGCAGCCCATAAGCTCTACGACTTGCCAGTTCGTGAATGGTTGAAAAAGAAATGGTTCAGATAAGATATAGAAATTATGAGAAAACGCATCTCACACCCTACTTTCTCCATGAGGAGAAGTACATCGCCCAATAGTTCAGTGTGGTTGTTGACAGCCTGGAACAAAGTGCACAAAGGGCCTCATAGACCGCCTTGCGGAAACGGTTTATATCGATGTCTGACGGCAGCGCCACCAACAGCGCGTTCTGGTAATTGACGTGATTGTCCTTATTGGAAACGCAGGCGTAATAGACGCCCAACTGGCTTTGACTCAAAGAGGATTTCATTTTATGATGGTTTTTAAGTTATCGTATTCAACTTTTTGAAGTTATCGCTTCGCTCGAAGTTATCGAAGTTATCGAAGTTAACGACGGTAGTTCTTGCGGTTGTTTTCGCCTCTACTTCAGTGCTCATTTCTATTGTCGTTATTGCGACGCCACACTCATACCTTCAGGTGTGAGAACTTCGAGCGTAGCGATAACTTCGCTAACTTCGTTAACTTCAAAGAAATACGACTTACGAAACTTGAGTAACTATAATAATAAACAGTGCGGCGTCCTTACACGTAGGAACACCGCACCAATGGTATTGTAAAGCACAGAGGGCGCAACATGGTGAGAAGGCCCTCCGTGCCGTTATGTTCTTTAGTCTTCGTCGTCGAAGTAGAAGTCTGGTGCAGCAGCGCTGCCACCGGGCATAGTACCTTGACCGAAATCTGAACCTGTCAATAATGCCTGCTGATTCTTCAGCTCGATTACGTCCATCTCAGGACTCATATATGTTTTCTTCATATTTTTCAATTCGTTTAAGTATTTCACATCTTACTTCTTACATCATACATCTTACTTCAAGATGACCTTTTTACCGTTCACAATGTAAAGTCCCTTCGTGGGCTGAGCCACGCGCTGACCAGCGAGGTTGTAATATTCACCTCTTACATCTTCCCTCTTACCTCTTACTTCGTCAATTCCTGTGGTGCCTCCAAAGTCAATGCTCAGTGAAGGAGCACCAGAACCTGCTGTCGGATCAGAGGTGCAGTGCAGGTAAGCCTTGCCAACAGGAACGGCACCACTACCAATCTGATAGAACAGACCATCGCTGAAGAGGATGTAGTCGAAAGTAGAACCGTCGAACTCTGTCGTTCCGTCACCAGCCAAGAACATATTCACAGCAGGAGCAGAAGCAGATGCAGCCACAGGAACAGTATACTCAGTGCCAGCAGTACCAATCAGCATCAGCGGTGTACCTGCGGGAACAGCACCGACCTCAGCCAGAGTTACAGAGCCACCAGCTGCAGCTGTTGCCACATATGCGGTCAGGCCAGACACACTTGAGAAGTCAAGAGGCATTTTCGTTACGTATGTGACTTTTTCGTATGCAGGCGTTATGCTTGTCATAGGATTGAACTCAAAACCATAGAATCCAATCTTCGAATCAACAGAGAGCGAATATTCGGTTCCAGCAGTTACAGGAAATACCACAACACAATACTTTTTCGCGTCTGTAGGTTTCCATGTATTGCCAGATATAGTTTCTGTTGCACTACTTGTAATATACTGGAAAGAAGACACATTGGTAATGGTCAGAGTTTTGTTTTTGTTGACAATAACACCAACAGAAAGAACTCCATCTGCATCAGGCACAAATTTGACAGCCCAGCCATTACTTGCACCAGGTAAAGATGCTACATAATTAGCATTAATGCCATTAATATTAGCATCTGCAGCAGCGGTACCAAAACCATTACCTTCTGCACCGTCAACGAAGGTCATTGCGATATTGTCACCTACAATACGCTGTTTGTCAATAGCAGTCTCGCTAGCTGCTACATAATATGCATCGTTAGTAGCAGCCTTCTGCTGTATATATTGAGCATATAAAATAATGTTTGCCGTTGGATAGTACTTCTCGCCTGGATTTCCAATTTTGCTGCCACCAGAAGGAGCATCGTACCACCCTTGGAAGTCGTAACCCGAATTGGCTGTTACTGTAGGCAGTGTTATACCTGCATTAGCTGATGCTTCCGTCAATTTAGTCGAGCCACTGGTTCCATATGATCCTTGATTGAAAGTTACGGTATATGCTTCATCATTGAGATTACGATATACAGCGAAATAGGTAACACAGCCATTATAGGAAGAACTTGTACGACCAATACTGATACTGCTGGTGTTAGCAGTTATAGCACCAGGAATTACACATGTGGTAACACCCTCTGATACGCTACCTGTGGTCACCAAGGGGGAAAGAGCTGCATTATTAGAACCTAAAGCGCCCTCAAATATCTGAAAGGCTTTAGTTGTAGTGGTACTAATTTCCACCTCATCTCCTGCCCGGAAATAGTTGCCATCAGAAAGTGTAATTGCAACATATGAAGTATTTGCACTGATTTTGCCTAAATCAGCACCTTTACCCAGACCAGATGTTACCCCCGAACCGATTAATGTACCATCAGTAGTGAATTCAGTTTGCGAGGTTACAGTAACCTTTGCAATTAGAGTTTTTGTTCCCCACGCACTAGTGACAAGGGCCACTAAGAGCGTCAATAAAGTAAATAATTTTTTCATTTGTTTGTTTTTGTTTATTAAAATGTTAGTAAAAATTAAGTAGCTTGTTTTGAAACCCGGGGGCAAAGGTACGACAAAAAAGCCCAAAAGCCAAACAGTTTTCTACAAAACCGCACGTAAACGTTTGATAGAGTGTAGTCTGTACGCCCAATAATAGTTTCAGGCAAGGGTCGTCGCGCTGCTCCTCAAAATTAAAAATAAATCGGAATTTATTTGGTAGTTTGCTCACTTATTCGTATCTTTGCATCGTCAGAATGAGAGTTCTGGCTATCCGGGCAGAATCCCGCGAGAGGCAGGACTTTATTGACACCGCTTCGGAGCAAGACATCACCGACACTACTCCATTTTAAAAGCCATCCCATTAGGGGTGGTTTTTATCTTTCATAAGATTTCTTGAAAATAGAAAAGAAATCGTCGTTCGTGGCGATGAAGCGATCTATAGAAATGCGTTTCCGCCCTTTGAAAATCAATACCTCAACTGCTTTGCTGTTAACCTCAAAGTATTTTTTGATAGCAAATGCTAGAGAACGCGTTTTGTATCCTGTGGTCATATTAATAAGTACGCGGTTACATTGGCCAATAGAATCCAATAGGTTTTGTCCTATCGAAGCTTTCCCAAAAGCGGTTTTCAAGTCATACATACGATAAGTCCGCTTCTTCTCAAAAATGAAATCGGCTGTACGCGTCTCCCTGGGATTTGGCAGAATTAAAGACCCGATACCCATGTTCAACGGCTTTTCGGGCAGCATCAAGCAGATTGGCATAATCTTCGCTCCCCTCTCCACCAGTACTGAAGATTCCCGTCTCGCCTTCAATTGGATGAAAATCGCCATAATAGGTAATCAGTTTCAGTTGATTAACGAAACGAGCGCCATGAAGATAGTGCAACTCTTGTAGCTCAATGGCAATACCACGCCATGAACTCTAGGTTTTTGCTGTTCCAGCGAACACAGGATGCACCTCGGCAATTGAAACGAGTTTCATTGCTCTCGGTTTTCCTGGTTTTTGTTAATTTAGGGGATGACGGGCTGCAATCCGGCAATTAAGATTTTTTAAACGAAGTACGAAATAAAAGGCGGCTAAAATGTTTGGCTGTCTCGAAAATAAATGCCTAACATTCACCCTTGGTGAAGTTACTTTCGCTCGAAACTAAAAATAAATTGGAATTTATTTTGTAGTTTGCTCACTTATTCGTAACTTTGCGGTCGATATGTGTTTCTGCGGAGACACGTTATTATTTTTTTGATACTCAATTCCACGACGGGTCAACCGCGAGCCTTTTATATATAATAAGGTCAGCCAGGACTTCGCCAATTGGATGAAGAAGATAACTAACAATATTTTTATTAACTTTTAAAACTAACATTTTTATGAAACAGAAAAGTTTACTTAAAACAATGCTTCTGCTATTCGCCCTGATAGCAGGAAGTTCGAGTGTGTGGGCAGATACTTATACAACGACTTTTTCACGTCAAAGTAGTAAGTTAAAGTGTACTGGTGATATTACTTATACAACGACTGTTGAACCTAGTGGGAATGGCGACGATAGAGGACCACAATTTGGTACAAGCGGAACAGCCGCAGGAGAATTTACGCTTACTGCAGGAACCAGTGTTGATAACATAACAAGCGTGGTTGTTGCTTGTTGTACTGCATCCAAAGGTTCGGCAACAGTCCAAGTTAAAGTCGGAGGTTCAGCATTGGGAACTACCCAAACGATTCAACCTAATACGTCTTCTGCTGACAACTACACTTTTAACGGTTCAACATTATCAGGAATTGTTACTATTCATGTAAATGCCTCAAGTAAAGCTTTTTATCTGAAAAGTGTTACAATTACTTACACTTCAGGTGGCGGCGGTTCTGATCCCAGCATTTCTGCAAATAATGTCAATATTGCCCAAGATGCAACGAACGGTTCAATCGCGTACACTTTGAACAACGCAACTGGTAATGTGTCTGCAAGTATTACTACTGGCGACTGGCTGACACTGGGTACGATTACCTCATCAACAGTACCTTTTACCTGCTCTGCAAACACAGGAGCGCAGCGCACCGCCACAGTAACCCTTTCTTTTACAGGTGCAACAGATAAGGTCGTGACCATTACACAAGATGCAAAGACTGTCACTGCTCCAACGTTCAATCCAGAAGGTGGCAGTTATATGCAAGGAACTGGTATCACGCTGACTTCTGAAGGAAATACCATTTATTATAATATAAAAACAGATGGCACAACACCTAGTGATCCTACAAATGCAAGCACTGAATATACAGCACCTATTGTCTTGGGAAGTGGTACAACAAAGATCAAGGCAATTGCTTATGACACTTATGGCAATGCAAGTAGTGTGGTGACTCGTACTTATACTGGTATAGCCCTCGCCTCTTTGCCCTTTAGCTGGACTGGAACCTCGTCTGCTGGCAAGGATGATTTAGCAGCACAAACTGGTGTTGCCCTCAGTTTGGGTTCGGATTATGCTACATCAAACGCACCTTATAGACTTAAGTTTGATGGTACGAGCAAATATGTAATCATTTACACCGATGAGAAACCTGAAAATGTATACTTTACAGCAAAATTATTTAATGCTGCAAGTACAGGTTCTAAGATAAAAGTACAAGGCTCAGCTGATGGCATAACATTCACTGATATTGAAGAGTTTACTATCAAAGGAGCTGCAAACGCTACATTTGAATTCTCTACATCCAACGCTTTTGCGACAACTCATAGAGCCGTCAAACTGGTGATGAGCTCAAAAGACCAGAATGTTGCAGTTGGTACAATTTGCGTTTCGTGTATCCCCATCACTCCCGCCAAGACTTATACCACTCTGACAAGTGCATATGCTCTTGACTTTACTGGCGTTAGTGGTTTGAAAGCATACATTGCCACGGAAGTTTCGGAAGGTAACGTGCTGATGACACAGGTGAATAAGGTGCCAGCAAACACAGGTTTGGTGCTGAAGGCCACTACTCCAGGCTCTGCTGTTAATGTTCCCGTATTTGATGGCACAGGTGCTGACGATGTTTCTGCCAATAAGATGGCTGGTTCTGCCACAGAGACAACAGCCATTGCAGCAAATGCAGGCTATATCCTGAAGGATGGAGTATTCCATCCCGCAAGTGCTGGTACTCTGGCTGCAGGTAAGGCTTATCTGAACATTGCAGTTTCTGCTGGTGCGTCTGCATTAAACCTCGACTTTGGCGGAGAGGTAACCGGAGTTAACGAAGTTAGAGAAGTTAGCGAAGTTAACGACAATAGCTGGTATAACCTCGCTGGTCAGCGCGTGGCTCAGCCTACGAAGGGACTGTATATCGTGAACGGAAAGAAAGTAATCATTAAGTAAATATAGGAGGACACAAATTATGAAGAAATTATATATCAAACCCGAAACGGAAATTGTCGAGATAAAGGTTCAACAAATGCTGGCAAGCAGTCCCATCCCTACAGACTCAACACCAACAGATCCAAGCGAATCTGATGCTCCACAATTCACTTGGTAGAATACTTCAACCCTCGGGGGACTCACCTCCCCTGAGGGTTTTACGAAAAAGATAATTCATTACTAACAAACAAAAATTTCTAATCTTTAAAAGTTATGAAAAAACAATTACTAAAAACAATGCTCCTGCTCTTTGCCCTGATAGCAGGCAGCTCAAGTGCATGGGCAGCAGATGTACTTCATTACACCTTGGATGGAACGATTGCAGGCGGTAACAGCAATTATGCTCAAGACGGTGGCGGTTTAACACAAGGCGGTATAGAATGGAGTGTAATTGGAAATACGACAACAACTCCTTGGCGTATTGGTGGTAAGAGTATTACCAAAACAGACAGAGTGGCATATTCTAAGACAGCAATGGATGCCGCTATCACAAAGATAGAATTAGAGATTGGCGACATTAATCTTGAAGCTGTCAATTCCATTAAGTTGATTGTAGCTAGTGATGCAGATTTTACTTTAACATTAGACGAGATAACAAAAACTGAAATAACAGCAAACACCACCTTGACGTTTGCACCCACTTCGCCAGCTACGGAATGGGCTACTGACGCATATTACAAATTTATTTTTAATGTCACACAGAGCACAAACAGTAATAAATATATACAATTTAAGTCTGCCAAATTCTACAAGAGTGGAGCTGCAGTGTCAGTTACTGGCGTTACAGTAGACCCGACAGAATGGACAATGGAAGTTGGCGAGACCAAGGAGTTGACAGCTACTGTCGCTCCTGCTGAGGCAACAAACAAGAATGTGACATGGTCATCAAATAAAGAGAGTGTTGCTACGGTAAGTGATGCCGGTGTTGTTACCGCTGTTGCTGCTGGTACCGCAACCATCACCGTTACCACAACGGATGGCAGCAAGACAGCTACTTGCGTCATCACAGTTAAACCTGCAGCTCCTGCTGTGGTTACTTTGGACTTCACAACCAATGGTTGGGGATTCCCGACAGAAAAAGCAGAAGGTCCTGTAACATATACGAATCAAGGTTACTCTATTATTCTTCAAGGCAGTTCCGGACAGGGGTATTACTTCGACGAAACCAATAATAACTTGTTGTTAGGTAAGACTGGAGCAACATTAACCTTACCCGCTTTTGGATTTAACGTAAACAAGATTAAGGTTTATGGTACAGACGCAGCTTCTGGATCGGTAAAATTCAATATTTACGTTGGGGATGATGCAGTTAGCACAGAAGTAACCAGTTCAAAGATTACACAAGAATTCGCCATTAATGCAGAAAAACGAACTATAGGCACCGTCTATGTAATTAAGGTTACGAATAACAACAACATGCGTATCACGAAGATTGAGGTCTTTGGTAACGGCTGTGAGGCTGGTGTCGTGACAAATGCTGGTTGGGCAAGCTACGTGACAACGAAGGCCATGCGTTTTGTTGAGGGTGAGGCATTTGCCGTAACCGCTGCTGGTAGTGGTAGTGTTACATTGACTGAAGTTACAGACGTTCCCAATAACTTCCCCGTACTTCTGAAGGGTGAAGGTGCTAAGACTGCTATGGTACTCGAGGAATCTCCTGCTGCTCCTGCCAACGAGCTCCGTATCAGCACTGGTGGCGAGATTAACGGTTATGTTCTGGCTAACAAGGATGCTGGTGTAGGCTTCTACAAGTGGGCTGGTGGTTCACTGACAAGCGGTAAGGTATATCTGCCTGCAAGTGCTGTTGCTGGTGCTCCTGACTTCCTTGGCTTCGACGGCGAAACCACGAGTATTTCGACCACGAATTTCACGAATGACACGAATAATAGTGGTGAGTTCTATAACCTCGCTGGTCAGCGCGTGGCTAATCCTACGAAGGGCCTGTACATCGTGAACGGTAAAAAGGTAATTATCAAATAAAAAAGGAGGATTCGAATTATGAAAAAGATATATATTGCACCGGAAATGGATGTTGTAGAACTGGACATGTTCCAGCCGATACTGACAGGATCACTGCCTTTGGACAATACTCAAGAAGTAGAGAATCCTGAAGACATCCTGGCCCCAGGACTTGGCTTGGAGAACGAACTCTTTGGATTCTAAGGAATATCAAATAAAAACATTTCCCTTAGTGAAAGACTAATTGTTATTCTTAATAAAGAAAGTATTATTATTATTAGCCCACCGCTTCGCGATGAAGCGGTGGGCATTTTAGCGAAGCGATGTTTTTCCTTTCTGAGAAAGAGTCACTGAAAGGGATAACGGTATTAGTTGTAAGGCTGTCTGGATGCTTGCATACAAGCAGAATTTCAACTAATGGCGTTAAGACTCTGACAAGAGTGTCTTTCTCAGAAAGGGGTTTTTGAGGTTTTTGTAAAAATGGGAACTAAAATTGAACGTATGTTTAGAAACAAAAATCTGTTTAATCCGTGAAATCTGTGGTGGAAAAGAATTTGCGAAACTTGAGTAAAAAAAGAGGCTCGGGCGGTGTGCTCGGGCCTCTTAGAATGGGATGTCGTCTCGACTATCAGAAGTTGTACGAGAGCGTGCAGAGCAGTTGGTGGCGGTTGTCCTTGACCTCGACGGGGGCGCACTGGTTGGCAAGGGTCACAATCTTGCCCGTGGCATCGTCGATGTATTGAGCAGACAGACCGTCCATGTAGGGATAGAAATCGCCCGAGCGCATCTGGTACTGATAGGCCAGATCGACACGGAACTGATCGAAATAGAGACCCACGCCGGCAGTCAGGCGATTGGTTGACTTCCAGTTGGTATAGTCGGTGGTGGAAGCCATGTAGGCACCGGGACATGCGAGCGTCAGGTCGCGCACGCCATCCGACTTGTACATCGGTGAGACATAGTTGTAGCCCACGCGCACGGCAACGTTCTTGTCGATCTTGTACTCGGCACCGGCCTTGATGGTCGACACTCCCTTCAGCGTGCGCTTGGTGTGAGCCTTCATGACGGGGTCGCTGTCGCTGTTGTCGTAGTAGTCGCCATACCAGTCGTAACCGGAACCGGTAATGATACGCATATCGTTGGTGGAATAGTCGGCGTATTCGTAGCTGACGCCGAGTGCCAGTTCGTTGTTGATGGTGTGTCCGGCAGAGAGGGCAAACTTCCAGGGAGTATTGAAACGGAAGTCAGCCTTGTCGTCACCGTCCATATAGACTTCAGCGGGAAGTCCCTTCACCGTTGCATTGAAGTTGATGGTGGTGAAGTTCTTGGTGGTCAGCTTGTAGAACGTGGGGCTGGCAACGCTGAGGCCCACACGGAAGGGTGACTCCTCGACGGGACGGACAATGACACCTGCCTTGATGTCGAAACCGGTACCCGTGATTTTGTGGTTGTCCTCCATTGCGACATAGTCCATATTCGGGTCGGTATATGACAGCAGCATCTCATCGTAGAGCGTATAGCTGTCGTAATGCACGTCTTTGAAGCCAACGGTAAGGCCCAGGTAGACGCGGTTGTTGATGTTGCCGCTGAGGTTGACGCCATATTCTCCGATATAGCCCGTCTGAGCACGATTGAACGTGTAGTCGTCGGCATCGACTGTATAGACAACACCTTTTTCGTCCTCAATCATACCTGACTCGAGGTAGAGATTGTCCACCATGTTCTCGCCATAGAGGTTTACATCAAAATCGCCATTGATGCCCTTGATGGTCGTCTGGCGGTTCTGCGACGAGCCGTTGATGGCGCGGGCAGCAGCTGAGAGCACATGGTTGAAATTGCGGCTCTTGTGGAAGTTAAAACCGAAATTGAAAAAACTGGACCTTCCCGTGCGCATGCTGTAGACAAAACCTATCTGGTCGAACGAAGGTGTGGTCTTCGAACCGTCGCCGAACGACTTTCCGTCAGACTGAATGCCCAGGCCAAACGAGGCCGACACGTGATTGCGACGGAACAAGCCGATTCCGGCAGGGTTGGTGCCCATGGTCGAAATGTCTGCTCCGAGCGCATCCATGGCTCCACCCATACCCACATAGCGTGCTGTGCCGTTGAGATCCTCCGTTGCCAGCTGTGCACCGATATAGGTGTCGAGCGTAGCTGCCTTCTGAGCCTTTGACTGCACAGCCACGATGGCCAATGCAGCGAAAACAAATATCTTTTTCATAACTAAAAACTCTTAACTCTTAACTCTAATCTCTAAACTATTCATGTTATCTGCGTCCGCCAAACGAGCGTCCGCCAGAGGTGGAACGGCCTCCACCGCCGCCGCCACCGCCGCTGAAGCCACCGCCACCAGAGCGGGAACCACCAAAGGAACCGCTGCTGCTACTGACGCTGCGACTGCCGCCAAACGAGCGGTTGCTGTTATCGCTGTAAGTGGTACGAGTGGTGACTGTACGTCCTCCGGTTGTACGGACTTGTCTGTCAGACATGCGACGTCCCTGATGGGGAGTATAGCGTCCTGTCGACGCATACCAGCGAGGACCGTAGGAGCCGTAGTAGCCATAGTTCCAAGGGCCGTAGTAGCCATAATGCCAGGGTGAGTACCAGCCATAGTAATAGGGACTGGTCCAACCGTAACCGGAATAGAAATAAGGGCTGTGCCAATACCAGTAGTCGTAGTCGTACCAGCCGTACCACGAGTTATAATACCAGGGTGACGACCAGCGTCCGTCGCGATAGCCGTCCCAGTAGGCCTGACTGGGTGTGTAATCGTCGAAACGCGACATGCGACGCGTCAGCTGATAGTCTTCGCTCTGCCCCGTCGAAGCGACAGAATCGGGATAGACACCACGAACGGCAGAGAAATCGATGATGTCGTTACCGGTGGAATCGGTAGGAACAGCACTGATCATCCTGCGATTGTAGTCGTCGACCGAACGGGAACTGCCCGAATAGTAAGTTTTCGAAGGCAAGCCGTACTGGTAGGCGTCCTTGGCCTTGCTCTCCTTAGAGGGAACAAAGTACATATCATCGTCCTGTGCCATGCTGGTAAAAGGCAGTACTCCGAAAAGGAGCAGTGACATCATTAGCTTTTTCATCTTCATTTCTCCTATGATTTATTTGTTCACGTTGCAAAATTACTATTAATTTTAGTGCAAAAGTAAGGAAAAACCCTAAGAAATGATAGGTTTTTCCCTATTTTTTGTAATTTTGCAGTATTAATTTAACATTACGATGAAGTATTTCGAAGTAGAATTCACCCTAACGCCCTGCTCACAGGTTGCCCAGGACCTGCTGTCGGCCCTGGCTGGAGAAGCAGGTTTCGAGACGTTTGAAGAGACGGCGACGGGCTTGATGGGCTACGTGCAGCAAGCGCTGTTCGACGAGTCTGCGCTGCAGCAAACGATAGCCAGTTTCCCACTTGACGACACCCATATAGAATATAATGTACGCGAGGCGGAAGACCGCGACTGGAACGAGCAATGGGAACAGAAAGGGTTTGAGCCGATCATTATAAAAAGTGATAAACGAGAAGTGATAAGTGATAAACGAAAAGTGATAAGTGATAAACGAGAAGTGATCATTCACGACGGGCGCCACCTGCCAGAACTTATCACTGATCACTCCTCACTGATCACTTCTATTGAAATCGACGCTCACCTGGCCTTCGGCACAGGCACCCACGAGACGACGCAGATGATCTGTGAGGCGCTGCTCGAGAGGAACATGAAAAACAGGTGGGTGCTGGACTGCGGTTGCGGCACGGGCATTCTGGGCATCTGCGCCCTGAAACTGGGTGCAGAAAAGTGTCTGGCCTACGACATCGACGAATGGAGTGTGGAGAACACGCGCCACAATGCCGTCATCAATCAGGTGGACGACCGCCTGACCGTTCTGCATGGCGACGCATCCGTACTCGACACGGTTAAAGATTCGTACGATGTGTTGCTGGCCAATATCAACCGCAACATCCTGCTTCAGGATATGGAGCGTATTACCAATATGATGATACCACAGGGCATACTTATAATCAGCGGATTCTATGAGGAAGACTGTGAGTTACTCATCCAAAAAGCAAAAAGCTGTGGACTCAGTCTTGTTCAAAGCAAGGAGAAAGGAGAGTGGCGTTGCTTAATCTTTGTAGACTCACTCTTTTAAACATTCCCGTTCATGTAACGGGCTAACGCTTCTGCACAGCGCTCTCCGTCAACTCCGGCAGAGACGATACCGCCTGCATAGCCGGCTCCTTCGCCACAAGGAAAGAGTCCCTGAATGCGAACGTGCATCAGTGATTCTGCGTCGCGAAGGATGCGGACGGGCGCACTGGTACGCGTCTCGACACCAATCATCGTGGCCTCGTTGGTCAGGAATCCGTGACTCATGCGTCCAAACTGCTTAAAGCCCTCCTGAAGGCGGTGGCTGATGGGCTTTGGCAACCAGAAATGCAAGGGTGACGAGATGAGTCCGGGGGCATACGAACTCTTGGGCAGGTCGTAGGACAGGCGATTGTTGACGAAGTCTGCCATACGCTGCGCGGGTGCCGTCTGACGACGATTACCCTGTTGCCAGCAGTCGCGCTCGATTTGCTCTTGGTAATGCATTACCCGCAACGGATCATCACCTTCGATATCCTCTGCACGCGTCTCGACCACCATACCCGAGTTCGACCACTGTCCGCCACGGTTCGAGGGACTCATGCCATTGACCACAATCTGCTCCTTGTCGGTAGCAGCAGGAATGACGAAACCACCCGGGCACATGCAGAAAGAATACACGCCGCGTCCATCGACCTGGGTAACAAACGAATACTCGGCAGCAGGCAGATATTTGCCGCGACCTTGACGGTTATGATACTGTATCTGGTCGATGAGTTCCGAGGGGTGCTCCAAGCGCACACCAATGGCAATACCCTTGGCTTCAATCTCGATATTGGCTTCAGCCAGATAGCGGTAGACGTCGCGGGCGGAATGGCCTGTGGCGAGGATGACGGGACCGAGGAATTCCTTGTCGGCTGCAAAACAACCGACCACACGATTGCCTTCGAGAATCAGGCGCGTCACCTTGGTCTGGAAATGCACCTCACCGCCACTTTGCAGGATGGTGTTACGCATGGCCTCAATGACACGGGGCAGCTTGTCGGTTCCGATATGGGGATGGGCATCGGCCAGGATATGGGTCGAGGCACCATGCTGGCAGAACACGTTCAGGATTTTCTCTATCGAGCCACGCTTCTTGGAGCGCGTGTAGAGCTTACCGTCGGAGTAGGCTCCTGCCCCACCCTCGCCAAAGCAGTAGTTGCTCTCGCTGTCGACCTGCTGGGTCTTGGCAATCTGCGCCAAGTCGCGCTTGCGCTCACGGACATCCTTGCCACGTTCCAGCACGATGGGTCGTATGCCGAGCTCAATGAGTCGCAGGGCGGCAAACAGTCCACCAGGGCCGGCACCGACGACAATGGCCTGCGGGGCTGAGGAGACATCAGGATAATGGGTGACCACGTATTCGTCCTGCCGGGGCTGCTCGTTGATATAGCAGCACACCTTAAGATTGACGAAAATGGTACGCTGACGGGCATCAATGCTGCGACGGAGAATGCGCACGGCAGTCAGTGTGCGGACATCGAATCCGTACTCGTCAGCCAACCAGCTGCGCAGGGCCTGCTCGTTGGCAGCCACATGGGGTTGCACCCTGACCTGATACTCCTGGATCATTCCTTATTGAACAAATCGTTGATTTCCTCAATCTCGTCCTCGTCGAACCATTTCGACAGACGCTGGCGGGCCTTAACCTGAATATCGGGGTCCACATCGGTCCACACCTTCTTCAGCACGAATACCAGCACGCCGAGGTCGTCGGCCAAACCAGCAATGGGAATGGCATCGGGCACGACGTCGAGGGGACTGATCAAGTAACCTAGGGCTCCGATAATCATAGCCTTGTTCGTGGCACTCACCTTGTCGCTCTGCAACGTATAGTAGAGAATCAGGGCAGCGTAGACCAACTTAGCACCGGCACCTTTAGCAATACGGGCAATCTTCTCAACAAAATCCCGTTTCGAGAACTTGTTGGCATAATTCATAAAATCGGGTAATTCCATACTTTGATTTACTATTTGACGATTAACTATTTATTTACGATTTACTATTTATTCTGATGATGCGGATGCCTGTGAAAGTAGGATGTTTCTGCAGGTACCGATACAGCGTCATGGGTTCCTCAACCACCTTCTTGTGCAGCAGCGAGGCATTCAGCAGATGCAGACCGTCCTTGCGCCACACAGCGAATCCCAGATGGGCAATGTCGAGGCCTTTCTTGTTGCAGGTAATGGCTATGATGTCGCCATCCTTAATGGTCTGTCGCAACAACTTGGTATTCCGGACAGCCGTCTTGGGGATGAAGCGATAGGTCTTGCCTGTCAGCGCTTTTTCCTGCTGGCGGATGACGGGTACGAATTCCGGATGAGACTTCAATGCCTGATAGGCCTGCGGATGTTCACTCATATAGCTGACGGCTATCTTCTGTACGGCAGAGAATGGCGGATTCGGTTTCTGCACCTCATCGACAAAACCCATCAACTGCTTGTCGACAATCCAATCGGTGAAATAGTGCAGGCGCGAGGGATAGCCGTCGAGCTTGCCTTGACGATAGCGCAGGCTGCGGAGCACGGTCAGGTAATCGCTCCACGTGCGCTTGTCCTTTGCGATACAGAGTTTCAGGGCTGTCACCGTCTCGACCAGTGTGGTACAGTCCAGCTGACGAGTATTGACCACCAGCTGTTCGCGGTCGTTGACCTCCAGGGTATGAGCCACATAGGGAACGTCCATGAACTGACGGGCTATCCACAGGGTCGTGGCCTTAGCATCAGCCTGGCGCAACACCTTGCAGATCTTCACACTGTCAGCCCGCTGGAAGGTCACCTGAGACATAGATGATAAAGGTAAAAGGGTCAAAAGGTAAAAGGGTAAAAGACCTTTCACCCACATCATTACCTTACTATATTTCATCAAACTCATAGCTCTCATCACTAAACTCTATACTCTTAACTCTCAACTCTACTTATACCCCTTCCGAGGCCCGAAATTAAATCCGGCATAGATATTTAAACTACCAAAGATGTTGTTGGCTGAAAAGCGCGATGTATGGTAGTTATAGAGACGGACGATGGCCGAAGCCCCGGCATACCACTTGTTGTTGTTCCAGACAATGCCGAAACGTCCAATGCCGTCCACATTGAAATTCTTAAGGTTAAATCCCTTTTTGTCTTCATCAATGGTTTCACCGCGTGTCTTCTTGTAGGCAAGAGCCATCGACAAACTGGAGCAAAACAGACAGTTGCGGGCAAACACCCAGTTGTAGGCATAACCCACCGATGCATTCACGTTATAATACTTCACACTGTTGAACATCAGTCCGCTGTCCAGTTTTACATCATCTGACAAACGCTCAGACATCAGATCCTGCATCTTGTCGTAGTCGAAAGCCAGCTTGTTGCGCATATATCCCAGTCCTGCCATCCAAGAGCCACAACTGATTTTCTGCATCGTACTCTGGTTGAAGGCTGCAGGATACGAGAAACGCTTGTGGTTGAAGATATAATAGGCGTTGAATCCCGTAATGCCCACGCTCAGTCCGTCGAAACTGACATCCTCGAGCATAGCGGTATTGACTTCTTTTCCAAAATCCACATTACGGATCATATAGTCGCTGCCCGTGCGGCGGTAGAACAAATCGATGCCTACCTGCGCAGCATAGAAGCTGAAATCGAACTCCTGCTTGGTGCTGCTAAAACTAAGACTCTTCAGGTCTATCGTATAGCCCAGGAATATCCAGCGCCATCCGAAATAAGGTCCGAACTTGAACGTAGGAGCAGGGGCAAAAGTCACCTTTTGTTCGTTTTCACCCGAAGTGCTAAGCCGGTAGATGTCATAGTTGTAGGTGCCCTGAAGCATAAACGCCCAGTTGTAGTGCTGAGGTTCGACATAGCTGGTGTCTATTTCCGTAAACTTTCGCAGCGTGCGCTTGAACCAGTTTTCTTTTGGTGGTTGTTCCGAAACGGCCAGCGAGTCCGACAGCAACGGGTCGTTGGCCATCAGGCTCAGACTCGTCATTAGCATCAGTATCGTCAGCACCTTCCTCATCGTCACACACTACATTAGAATTTACCCAGAATGCGGTCCAACGCCCAATTGACTGGCGTGGCAGAGACGCTGGTACACTCGCAGACAGCAATGCCCTGCAGATGTTCTATCACATTCTTGATGAGCGGGAACTGAACGTAAGGCGGATTGGGAACAGCAATACTCTCCTCACCATATAGGGTATGCAGGCGGATAGGCTGATAGTCGAACACAGAGAACGATACCGAGCCACGATCGCCTACCAGATCGATACGGTCTTCGCGGGCAGACTCGTGGGCCACAAAGCACCACGAACCCGAGCCGGGCAACCCATTCTCGAACTCGAAGCAAGCACTGACGGAGTCCTCAGCCTTATAGAGTCCACCACGATTGGCACAAATGCCACGGGCCTCAATGATGACACCGAACAAGTGCTGCAACAGATCCAACTGGTGGGGAGCCAGATCGTAGAAATAGCCTCCGCCAGCAATGTCGGGCTGCAGTCGCCAAGGCAACTCCTCAGGCTTGGTGTAGTCGAGTTCACGGGGTGGCACGGCAAAGCGCACCTGCACATTAACCACCTTGCCAATGACACCGCGTTGCACGATTTCACGTACCTTATTGAAATACGGCAGATAGCGACGGTAGTAAGCCACGAAACATGGCTGTCCCGTCTCGGCAGAAATGCGATTGATGCGGGTACAGTCCTCATAAGTCGACGCTAGTGGTTTTTCGACATACACCGGTTTGCCAGCCTTCATGGCCATAATGGCAAACGTGGCGTGGCTCGACGGAGGTGTGGCTATATAGACGGCATTCACATCAGGATCGTCGATGAGTTCCTGTGCATCGGTATACCAGCGGGGTATACCGTGACGCTCAGCATAGCTGCGTGCATGGCGTTCGTCACGGCTCATCACCGCAACGACACTCGAGCCCTCCACTTCCGAGAAGGCAGGACCGCTCTTTTTCTCCGTCACTTCACCGCATCCGATGAAGCCCCACTTGATTATTTTCATAATTCGCGTGCAAAGATACAAAAATTAAGGTAAAAGTGAAGAGTGAAAAGTGAAAAATTTGCTTCCGCAGACTCTTCTTTTCACTTTTTTCATTAACTTTGCAGCCGTAAATTAAAAAAAATGGAAAAACAAGACGATTTAACGCTGATGAAGCCGCGCGGTTACCGCCGCGTATTAATGGCAGGCTTCCGACTTTATACTGGTAATTTCCGTCGTCTGTTCAAGGCTTCGTGGCAGATGGCTCTGCTTTACGCACTGAGCTGTGGAGCACTGGGCACGCTGACGGCTATCAAGATTCCCGAACTGACGTTGGCATTGCAGCAACAACTGGCATCCATGCAGGGTGTCATGATGGAAACACTTCGTGAATATGCACTGACCGGATTGGCCCTATTGGCGCTCTCGGTACTGTCCATTGCCACATTGTCGCTGGCGTCGGCTCCCATCCTGAGCAAGCTAAAGGAGCATAAGGAAACGGGCACCATCACTACCCCGCCTCACTGGCTGACAGCATCGCCACACTTGATGGGGCGCTCGCTGAAGGGTGTATTCTTCACCGTGCTGGTCATGCTCATTCCCGTCGTAGTGTTCATAGTATTCCTCATACTGGCTGAGATGATGAACCAAGGCATCATTATTCGCCACCTGATGACAACCATCGGCGCACTATCGCTGTGGATGATTATATGCCTGCTGTTCTACCTGCCACTATTCCACGTACTGATGAAATACGTAATGGAAGCACCCTGCGGATACTGGCGTACGCTGGCCAGCAACTATCCAACGGGGTTGCGCCATTGGGGACTCTTGTTCCTGGTGTTCTTCATCAGCGCATTGTTCGTACTACTCGTCACAATGGTGGTCACACTGCCTTCTACCATTCTAAACTTCGCCAACCAGCAGGCGCATCTCGGACTGCTTATGGGCGATGCACTGGGGATGCCGTCCTATATCGTATCACTGACTTTCGGAACTACCGCGCTGTGCAGTTTCATTCAGTTCTACGTCAGTCAGGTAACACTCGTACACAACTACTACGTCTACGGCTCCATCGAGACCCGAGAAAAAGAACGTACCGAGAATCAGCCGTTCGACGCTCAACAGTAAACACTCAACGCTCAAATTTACATGAAGAAAATACTCTTTATAGACCGCGACGGAACCATCATCCGAGAACCCGAAGACGAGCAGATTGACTCGTTCGAGAAGCTGCAATTTGTACCACGCACGATCAGTAGTCTGGCTTTCTTGCGACAGCACACTGACTACCATTTCGTGATGGTATCCAATCAAGACGGACTGGGCACCCCGGCATTCCCCGAGAACACATTCTGGCCCGTTCAGAACTTTATTCTCGACACACTACGCGGCGAGGAAGTCGAATTCGACGATATCCTCATCGACCCACATTTTCCTGAAGATAATGCACCAACGCGCAAGCCACAGACTGGACTCGTCGAAAAATACATGAATGACCCCGAGTACGATATTGCTGGCAGTTACGTCATTGGCGACCGCGAGACAGACAGACGTTTTGCCGAGAACATCGGTTGCGGATTCCTGCAGATTGATGCCAACGACCCCGCATCATGGGATCGCGCTGTATCAATCGCCTATGGCGGAGAACGTACTGCCGAAGTAAAACGCACCACGAAAGAAACTGACATTTTTGTGCGACTTGACCTTGACGGAAGCGGGCGCTGCAACATCAAAACCGGACTGGGATTCTTTGACCATATGCTCGAACAGATTGGCAAACATGGTGGCATTGACCTCGATATACAAGTCCGTGGCGACCTGCACGTCGACGAGCACCACACCATCGAGGATACGGCATTGGCACTGGGTGAATGCATTCTGAAAGCACTGGGCGACAAACGTGGCATTGAGCGCTACGGCTATTGCCTGCCTATGGACGACTGTCTCTGCTCCGTAGCCCTCGACTTCGGCGGGCGTCCCTGGCTTGTTTGGGACGCTGAATTCAACCGCGAACGTATTGGCGAAATGCCCACCGAGATGTTTCTCCATTTCTTCAAAAGCTTATCAGACGCTGCAAAAATGAATCTGAACATCCGTGCTGAGGGACAAAACGAACACCACAAGATTGAAGGCATCTTCAAGGCCTTGGCCCGCTCGCTGAAAATGGCTGTCCGTCGCGACGTCTATCACTACGATCTTCCCTCAACCAAAGGAATGTTGTAGCAGCTTTTCCAAGAGCATTTGAATAACAAAAAGACCCGAGTGATTCTCTCACTCGGGTCTATCATTTTATTTTACAATAGTTTGTCGACAAGTTCGTCGGGCGTCAACATTTGTTGTTCACCCGTTTCCATGTTCTTCAGAGTAATTTGACCTGCCTGAATTTCGTTCTCGCCAGCCAATGCTACGAAAGGAATCTGCTTGGCATTGGCATACGACATCTGCTTTTTCATCTTCGATGCATCGGGATAAATTTCAGCACGAATGCCTCGCGCGCGTACCTTATTTATAATAGGTAGGCAATAAGCAGTCTCCTGTTCACCGAAATTGATGAATAGAATCTGAGTAGTCATCACTGAATCCTTCGGATAGAGGTCAAGTGCATTCAGCACGTCGTAGATGCGGTCGACACCAAATGAAATGCCGACACCCGACAAACCAGGCATACCGAAAATACCCGTTAAATTGTCGTAACGTCCACCTCCCGAAATAGAGCCCATCGGTGTGTCGAGTGCTTTCACCTCAAAGATGGCACCCGTATAATAACTCAAGCCACGAGCTAAAGTCAGGTCCAACTGGATTTCATTCTTCAGCGTACCAAGGTGAGTCAGCGTATTCAAAATGAATTTGGTTTCTTCTACGCCCTTCAGTCCTGTTTCGCTTGAGGCAAGCACCTCAGCAATCGTATTCAACTTCTGCTCGTTAGTACCTTCAAGCATAATAATGGGCTGCAGTTTTTGAATCTGCTCGTCAGTCAGCCCGTCCTCGCGCAATTCGGCATTCACATTGTCGATACCAATCTTGTCCAACTTATCAATGGCCACCGTGATATCGACAATCTTGTCAGCCGCACCAATCACTTCAGCTATACCTGTCAGAATTTTGCGGTTGTTAATCTTAATCTGTACACGGACACCAAAACGGGTGAACACCGTATCAACAATCTGCATCAATTCGACCTCGTTGAGCAGTGAGTCTGATCCCACCACGTCGCCATCAAACTGATAGAACTCACGATAACGTCCCTTCTGAGGACGGTCTGCGCGCCAAACGGGTTGAACCTGATAACGTTTGAAGGGTAACTGTAACTCCTCGCGATGCATGACTACATAACGAGCAAAGGGCACTGTCAAATCATAACGCAGACCTTTTTCGCAGATCTTCGATGCCAGATGCAGCGTATTGCGCTCTTTCAGCTCTTCGTCGTCAATCTTCGAGAGATAATCGCCCGAATTCAGAATCTTAAACAACAGTTTATCGCCCTCCTCGCCATACTTACCCATCAGCGTTGCCAACGTCTCTTGAGCTGGTGTCTCGATCTGTTGGAAACCATAGAGCTCATAGACGGAGCGGATGGTGTTGAAAATATAGTTGCGCTTGGCCATTTCAATAGGGCCAAAGTCGCGTGTTCCTTTGGGTATACTTGGCTTTTGTGCCATCTTTCTTATTTTACCTTTTTACTTTTTATCTTTTACTTTCTCACAATAGTCTGAGCACGGTCAGGACCAATACTGATAATCTTGATAGGTGTCTCGAGTTCCTTCTCGAGGAAAGCGATGTAGTCTTTGAAGGCCTTGGGGAACTGGTCCTCGCTGGTGAACTTCGTCATATCCGTTTGCCAGCCTGGCAATTCCTCATAAACTGGTTCAATTCCCTTCTCAATATCGTAGGGGAAATCACGTGTCAACTCCCCATTCACCTTATAAGCGGTACAAGCCTTGATGGTGGGGAAATCATCAAGCACGTCGCTCTTCATCATGATAAGCTGGGTGACACCATTCACCATGATGCTGTAGCGCAAAGCCACAAGATCAATCCAACCACAACGACGCTCGCGACCCGTGACGGCACCATACTCGTGACCCAGGTCGCGAATCTTCTTGCCTGTTTCGTCGAACAACTCTGTGGGGAAAGGACCTGCTCCAACGCGGGTGCAATAGGCCTTCATGATGCCAAACACTTCGCCAATCTTGTTGGGACCAATACCCAAACCCGTGCAGGCACCAGCGCAAATGGTATTTGAAGAGGTTACGAAAGGATAGCTTCCGAAGTCGACGTCGAGCATCGTACCCTGAGCACCCTCGCAAAGAATGCTCCTTCCCGAACGTAACACATTATTGATTTCGTGCTCGCTATCCACCAGATGGAACTGGCGCAGATATTCGATACCCTCTAACCACTTCTTCTCAACCTCAGTGATGTCGTAATCGAAGTTCAGCGACTTCAGGATGGCCTCGTGACGAGCTTTATGGGCTGCATACTTCTCCTCGAAATTGTCGAGGATATCGCCTACACGCAGGCCATTGCGCGATACCTTATCAGTATACGTCGGACCTATGCCCTTACCTGTGGTACCCACCTTGTTCTTACCCTTCTGAGCCTCATAGGCAGCATCGAGCACACGATGGGTAGGCATGATGAGGTGAGCCTTCTTTGAGATGTGAAGACGCTCCTTCAGTTCATGGCCACTGGCTTCCAATGCCTTAGCCTCGTCCATAAACAAATCGGGAGCCAGCACTACACCATTGCCGATGATATTGACCTTTCCACCCTGGAAAATGCCTGATGGGATAGAGCGTAATACATACTTCTGGCCTTCGAACTCGAGCGTATGACCTGCGTTGGGACCGCCTTGGAAACGGGCTATCACATCATACTGAGGGGTCAGCACGTCGACCACCTTACCTTTTCCTTCGTCGCCCCACTGTAAACCGAGCAGGACATCAACTTTTCCTTGATTCATTGTTATTTATCTTTTGTTTTACTGTTTTGACTGATTTCGTTTTGAGAGCTGTCGTGTAATCTTGGCCTGACAAGTACTACAGATACCGTATACATACAACGAAAAGCCATCCTTGCGGAATCGTTTCAGATGCAGCGCACTAATAGCATCATTGATCTTGACAGACTTAAACTCAGAGACCTTTCCGCAAACGGTACATATCTGATGACAGTGACTGTTGTTGTCGTAGCAGGCCTCGTACTTCGTGGAACCTTGGAAGCGGTGACGAATGACCAGACGCAGTTCCATAAACAGCTTCAACGTGTTGTAAAGAGTGGCACGACTTACAGGAAACCGCTCTTTTTCGTTCAACTTCTCGCCCAACTCCTCCAGAGTGAAATGCTCATTGCTGTCATATACCGCATCAAGGATAGCAAAACGCTCAGGAGTCTTGCGCAAATGGTTCTGTTCCAAATAGCTAGTCAGAATATTTCTGACAGTAGCCTTGACGTTTTCTTTCATTTTATGTGGTTAAATCGGTTAAAAACCGCACAAAGTTACGAAAAAAGTGAGAGAAAAAGAAAGAAAACGGCAAGAATTATTTAAAAAATTTCTAAATTGACTGATTTCGTTGCACTTTTTGCCAATCGTTCGTAGACAAGCCCCAGTTCCGAGAAGCGAATCATGCTTTGCATAGCAGCTTTTCGTACCGACACGAATGATCCCTGAAGGGCAACAAGTGCCTGGTCGATGAATTCGTTGATGCCACGTTCGTTAGGCTCCTGACCGTTCATAAACAAACGGGACAAAACGTGGAAGCCACACAACTGATCATATTCCTTGTCGGATGCTATCCATTGGAATGCCTTTTCAGGGGCATATGGAAGATACTGCCACAGATTAAAAGATACCTGTTCTGCAATTTCCTGCGAGGGAATCTGTTCCATCCAAATGTCACATACCTCGGGGAGTATTTGCTCTGGCGGCATTAGCATGGTTGCCAGAATTTTGCACTCTCGGACGTTTTCCTTCCATAAGGCAATCGCAAGGTCATAGAATGAAGGAGTAAGGAGTGTGGAGTCAGACTTGATATCGTCAGCCATTTCACGCAAACGCGGCAAGGTTACACCCCAGTTCAGGTGGTAGTTCAATCCCTTGTCGCGCATGGACTGTGCCACAGCACCATCCATCAGCTGATGGAACGACTGCTTGATTTCCTTGACTTTCTGACTGACATCTGCCATCTCACTTCTCATTTCTTACATCATTTTTTATATTAGCGTAGCATATTCAGAACTATAACGAAGCATTTGATGGGCATACGATTCGGAATAGTTCACTTCGATATCACATATTTCACCCTTATCATCGTAAACGGGGAGAAGTTGGGGATTGATGAATCCTTTGTATGGTGCGAGATTCAATTTCTCGTAACGGGCCAGTACCTCCTGATGAATGTCCGGATCAACTTGCACTGCATAGCGCTCAACCAACATACGGGCTGCAGCATAGTCACCCTCACTCTTGATACGCTGGATTTCAGCCAACAATCGTGCAAAGAGCTGACGGAGCGCTTCGTAGTCGCTGATACGAACATAGCTTTTACCATCATGTCGCTCCAACTGAATAACGTCACCCTGCTCGTAGCACCAGTGGGCTATCAAAGCACGATTACGCATGTGAGCTTCCTCTATCTGTGCACCAGGCTGAATACGGATAAGCTGAGTCATCAGACCATTCATAATATAGGTATAGTACTGTGATTTATATGCTTCGCCATCAGGAACCAAGCCCAGCTCAACAAGTTTGGTGTCGGCAATGTAATAAAGTCCGAAAAGATCGGCCCTCGCCTCTTCTATTGTATTTCCATAAGCTTTCAACGCATCGGGATCAGTACCTACCAACAGCTGGCCGCTACCATGTCCTAGACACTCATGAAGGTCGGTATGAAGGTTATCGCATACATCACCATATTTCTCTATTAATGAGAGTGTTGGTGCATCAATAACAAACTCTTCCTTGAATCCATTTCCATGGGAAGCTTTATTGTAGGCATCAGTAATATTTGAGATGGTAATGCTCTTCGAACCATGTTCAGCACGAATCCAGTCAGCATTGGGAAGGTTGATTCCTATGGCGGTAGAGGGATACTCATCGCCACCCAACATAGCGGCACAGATGGCATTAGCAGTAACACCCTTTACCTGAGGCTTGCGGAATCGGGGATCGACAGGCGAATGATCTTCAAACCACTGGGCATTTCGACTAATGGTCTGTGTACGCTTTGTTGCCTCAAGGTCCTTGTATTCCACAATACCCTCCCACGATCCTTTCAATGCCAACGGGTCACCATATACCTCAATGAATCCGTTGACGAAGTCTATCCTACCCTCGTGTTCAGACACCCATTCGATACAGTAGTCGTTGAACAAGCGTAAATTGCCCGTCTCGTAGTATCGTATCAGAAGTTCGATGATGCGAGCCTGTTGATCATTCTCAGCAACACTTTTGGCTTTCTCCAGCCAATAAACAATGTGACGGATGGCATTGGCATAGCGACCATCTGCTGACCATACTTCTTCACGTATACCCTTATCGTCCTTGACCAGCGTCGAATTCAAGCCATAGGATATAGGCTGCGTGTCGCCAGCGGTCAATGATTTCTGACGCTGATAGAAATCTTCGGCCTCCTGTTGCGTCACACCGTCATAGAAGTTACATGCAGAGGTTGCCACCAAGTCCTCTCCATCGGCCTTGTTGACGCGTTTGGATAGTACACCGGGATTGAAAATAACAGGGAACAACTCCTCACATAGTTCATCTACCGATTGCCCGGAACGCAACGGCAAACGAGTGGCATCGACCACGTACAATGCCTGACGCAGATAGTCTGACGAAAAAGAAGGCGTAAACTTCTCACAGCCATAGTGATGATAAATGCCATTGGAAAACCAAAGCCGCTTTAGATAGATCTCTAAAGCCCTGAACTCTTCTGTATCGTGAGGAATACGCAAATCGGTATATATCGTCTCAAGCATCTTACGGATGCGGAGGTTGTATTTACCGAACTGATCAAATGTGATGTCACGACCATAAAGAGTCGCTTTCGATAGATAATAAACTAATATTTTCTGAGACAAAGATAATTGCTCAAATCCGTTTAAACGGTATCTGAGCAATTGTAAGTCAGCGAATCGTTCATCTGAATAATTCATTTCGCAACTTTCACCCTCCTTTTGGTACCTTTCGCAGAAGTCTTAGCCTTTTTAGAAGTCTTAGCTTTAGCCTTTGAAGCCTTAGCCTTGGCCTTGGCCTTGGCTTTAGCTTTAACCTTAGAAGGTTTGACAGGCTCCTTAGCTTTTTCCTCCGGATGCAGGGCAAGTTGCTGAAGACGATATTGACGAGGCGTCATATTCATCATCTTGAAGAACGATGCATAGAACGACTGCCTGTTTGAAAAACCAACCATGTCGCTAACCTCCTCCATACGCAGCTTCTGGTATCTGCGATCTACGAGAATGGCCATGGCCTCTTCAATACGGAATTTGTTGATGAACGAAGTGTAGTTCATGTGGAATCGTACATTGACTACCGCGGAAATGTAACGAGTGTTAGTTCCTAAGTCTTCGGCAAGTTTCCTGGCTGAATAATCTTTGTCTAAGTACTTTTTTTCCATGACGATGATGTGGTTGATCTTCTCCTTCATCTCGTCCATCAACTTAGGGTTAACGAGACTCCGGTAATGAGCCTCTTTTTCCTTTTTTGCAGTAATGTTATACTTCGTCATACCCTAATTGTTAAGGTGAATTATTAATTTACGATGCAAATATACAAAAAAAATTCCACATATCGTTAAAATATTTGCAAAAAAACATTAAAACTGTCAAATAATTAGATGGTAATAACTATTTGGAGTACTAAAGATCCTGCAAAAGAATATTTCGGCTGTCTTTCAGATAGTTAGACCTCATTTCTATGGCTTCTAACCAGCGATCTGAGAAGTGTTTGCTAATGTCAAGATCTATCTTCCATTGTCCACGTGATTCCAAACGGTCAATCATGGTACCTAACGTCAGATTCTGAGTATCCATTGCGGGAACGAAACGGCTCTCCTCACCTTTCTCGTCATTGGTAATTTCAATCAACATTCCAGCATCAATCAGTTCATATATTAAATCGGTTACGAAACGGATGGGAATGGTGGTTTCTTCTCTCAGTTCCAGCAACGTATAAGGCTTGGTGCCATTAGTGAACCGCTTGCAGATGCGGCTCATCAGCAATGAACAAAGCAAAATCTTGTAACGATGGCTTATTTCACCCGAATTCGCATCATAATCATAATAGTCGAGATTCTGGTTTGTATAACACAATTCTGCACCAAATAGACAGATGGTCCATGAAATCTGCGTCCATAACATGAATAGCGGCAGGGCTGCAAAAGAACCGTAGATGGCATTGTAGCTGGAGAGGAATATCTGAGAATGGATATAGACAAACTGCAGTCCCTGCATAGCAATACCGGCCAAAATACCAGGCACTATGACACTCGACAACTTGACACGGGTATTAGGCATAAAAACGTAAAGCGCGATAAACATCAGCGACATCAGCACATAGGGAGCAAAGTCAATCAGATACCTTACCGCTGTGCCCAGCATCATGAAATCAGGCATGCCATCTGCCACCGTAGCAAGGAAAATGCTAATACCCGACGAGATGACAATTAAGATTGGAGCCACGAAGAACATGGCCAAATAGTCCGTAAAGGTTCGGAATACCGAACGTCCCTTCTTTACCTGCCAGATTTCATTGAACGCCTCTTCAATATTGCTGACCAACATCAAAACGGTATAGAGCATGAACAACAGACCGATTCCCAGAAAAATGCCGCTTTTGGTATGCACCAGATAGCTATTGACAAAGCCAATAATGGTTTCTGCCACCTGAGGCTGCGTCGAAAGCGAATCGCGGAACCATATCTCAATATATTTGTTGTAACCGAAGCCACGGGCAATAGCAAAGAAGACGGCACAAATGGGAACAATGGCCAACAGAGTGGAATAGGTCAAAGCCGAAGCCTTAGTCATCACCCGTTTTGCCGTAAAGAAACGGACCGCCAACAAAACCTTTTTCAGCACATTGACAAAAAGATAGCGCAACGGCGATACATCACCCTGCGTTATCCGCCAAATGCCGATTCTGAGAAATTGAATAATCCGCTTCACCTCTTTTATATAAAAAAAGCACTGCTCCTATAAGCCGGGTTCTGTAACTCTCTTTCCAGAAAGACGTCTGCCATTTATCTAGTCCGTGGGTTACCTCACGGCTCAAGCATTCTACCCTCCGTCGTAGCACGAGGCTTCGGGCGGACGACCCTCAACCGACGGTATACATGAACTTGCAGCCTCCAGACGGAACAGCCCAGCGATTACCCGCTGGCTGGTGGGCTCTTACCCCACCTTCTCACCCTTGCACCTGACTTAAAAGTCATTCTTTGACCTAGGTCAAAGTGACGGAGCGGTCATTCTCTTCTTCCGGCTCCAGCTGTCACCAACTGCTGGCACTTTCACCAGTGGAGTGTCCTATGCTGCCCGGACTTTCCTCTCGTGTCATTAGCAACACCAGCGACAGACCGGAACACTGCTTTCAGGGCGCGAAGTTACGAATAATTATTCACATTTGCAATAAAATACAAGGAAAAGTGCAAAAAAAACACCATTTTGCTTTGTCTTTTTCGGGAATCTTCGTACCTTTGCAGCCCAGAATGGAAATCCATTGTTTGTATCGCAAGATCAAATAGTGGAAAAAAAAAACGCAGCATTTAAATGAAAAAGGAAATGAAAAAGGTACTTGTTTTAGGTTCAGGTGCCTTGAAAATCGGACAAGCTGGCGAGTTTGACTATTCTGGCTCCCAGGCACTTAAAGCATTACGCGAGGAAGGCATTGCTTCCGTGTTAGTAAACCCCAACATCGCTACGATTCAGACTTCTGAAGGTATTGCCGACAAGGTGTATTTTCAGCCGGTTACCACGCACTTCGTGACGGAAATCATCAAGAAGGAGCGCCCCAATGGCATTTTGCTGGCCTTCGGTGGTCAGACGGCCTTGAACTGTGGTACGGAGCTCTATCAGACGGGCGTGCTTAAAGAGTATGGTGTCGAGGTGCTGGGAACCAGTGTCGAAGCCATCATGAATACGGAGGACCGTGACCTCTTCGTGAAGAAACTGGATGAGATTCAGTTGAAGACTCCAGTATCGCACGCTGTCGAAAACATGGAGGATGCGCTGAAGGCAGCCCATGAGATCGGCTTCCCCATCATGATCCGCTCAGCCTATGCATTGGGCGGTTTGGGCAGTGGTATCTGCCCTGACGAAAAGGCTTTCAAGGAACTGGCAGAGAGTGCCTTTACCTTTGCTCCTCAGATTTTGGTCGAGGAATCGCTGAAAGGCTGGAAGGAAATTGAGTTCGAGTGCATCCGCGATGCCAACGACCACTGTTTCACTGTTGCCTCGATGGAGAACTTCGACCCGCTGGGCATCCACACTGGTGAGTCTATCGTCGTTGCTCCAACTTGTTCGCTGACTCCTGAACAGGTAAAAATGCTACAGGACATTACCATCCGCTGCGTGCGTCATCTGAATATTGTCGGTGAATGCAACATCCAGTTTGCCTTTAATGCCGAGACCAACGACTATCGTATCATTGAGATCAACGCTCGCTTGAGCCGAAGCTCTGCATTAGCCTCAAAAGCAACGGGTTATCCCCTTGCCTTCGTTGCTGCAAAGATTGCCTTGGGATACACTCTCGATCAGATTGGAGAAATGGGAACCACCTCATCAGCCTACGTTGCTCCATCGCTCGACTATATGATTTGTAAGATTCCACGTTGGGATCTTACCAAGTTTGCAGGCGTGAGCCGTCAGATCGGTTCATCGATGAAGTCTGTGGGTGAAATCATGTCTATCGGACGCTCGTTCGAGGAAATGATCCAGAAGGGTCTGCGCATGATCGGACAAGGTATGCACGGTTTCGTGGGCAACGACCATACGAAGTTCGATAACTTGGATGACGCACTGGCCAACCCCACCGACCTGCGTATTTTCGCTATCGCACAGGCTTTGGAGGAGGGTTATACCATTGACCGCATCGAGGCATTGACCAAAATTGACAAGTGGTTCTTGGAGCGTCTGAAGCATATTGTCGACCTGAAACACGAACTGCAGAAGTATAACAAGCTTGAGGAACTGCCCAACGAGTTGCTGCTCGAAGTGAAGCAGTGTGGTTTCTCTGACTTCCAGATTGCCCGCTTCGTACTGAAGCCCCAAGGAGGCAACATGGAGAAAGAGAATCTGGCCGTTCGCCAGTATCGCAAGCAGCAAGGTATCATGCCGTCTGTTAAGCGTATCCCCACCGTTGCCAGCGAGCATCCCGAGCTGACAAACTACCTGTATTTCACCTACACCCACACGCCGGCTTTTGCTACACCCGACGGCAAGCCCTACACGCCCGTACATGACATTTCTTATTATAAAAATGAGAAGTCAGTCATTGTACTTGGCTCTGGTGCTTATCGTATTGGTAGCTCTGTGGAGTTCGACTGGTGTTCAGTTAATGCCATCAATACTGCCCGCAAACTGGGTTACAAGTCGATCATGATTAACTACAACCCCGAGACGGTTTCTACTGACTACGATATGTGTGACCGTCTGTATTTCGACGAGTTATCACTCGAACGAGTCCTCGATGTCATCGACCTCGAGTCACCGCGTGGTGTCATCGTCAGCGTGGGTGGACAGATTCCAAACAACCTCGCCATGAAACTGCACCGTCAGGGTGTTCCCGTGCTGGGCACTTCCCCCGTCGACATCGACCGTGCAGAGAACCGTGACAAATTCTCCGCCATGCTCGACAAGCTGGGCATCGACCAGCCACGTTGGCGTGCGCTGACCTCGTTCGACGATGTCAAGGAGTTCGTCGAGGAGGTAGGCTATCCCGTGCTTGTACGTCCTTCCTACGTGCTCTCAGGTGCGGCCATGAATGTCTGCTACGACGAAGAAGAGCTGCACCGCTTCCTCAATATGGCTACCGAGGTATCGAAGGAGTTCCCCGTTGTTGTATCGAAGTTCATGACCGAGACTAAGGAGATTGAGTTCGATGCCGTTGCCGATAAGGGCGAGGTTGTCGAGTATGCCATCTCTGAGCACGTAGAGTATGCCGGTGTACACTCCGGCGACGCCACCATGGTGTTCCCCGCTCAGCACATCTACTTCTCTACCATTCGTCAGATTAAGAAGATTTCTCGTAAGATTGCGAAAGAGCTCAATATCAGCGGACCATTCAATATTCAGTTCTTGGCTAAGAACCGCGAGGTAAAGGTTATCGAGTGCAACCTGCGTGCATCGCGTTCATTCCCCTTCGTATCGAAGATTCTGAAGCGCAACTTCATCGAGACTGCTACGAAGATCATGCTCGATGCTCCCTACTCTCGTCCAGATAGTAGTGAGTTTGACATCGACCGCATTGGTGTCAAGGCCAGCCAGTTCTCGTTTGCACGTCTGCAGAATGCCGATCCCGTGCTCGGTGTCGACATGTCGTCAACCGGTGAGGTTGGTTGCTTGGGCGACGATCTCAACGAGGCAATGCTCAATGCCCTGATTGCTACTGGCTACCGTCTGCCGGAAGCAGGCTCTAACATCCTGATTTCGTCAGGTGCTGCCAAGGGTAAGGTGTCGCTCTTAGAGCCTGCACTTCAACTGGTCAAAAAAGGCTATAAGGTTTATGCTACCGGTGGTACTGCCAAATTCTTCAACGATAATGGCGTCCCCGCCACAGCCGTCTGCTGGCCCGACGAAGAAGGCGACAACAACGTCATGGACATGATTGCCCAGCACCAGTTCGCACTTATCGTCAACGTGCCTAAGAACCACACGAAACGCGAGCTTACCAACGGCTACCGCATCCGTCGTGGCGCTATCGACCACAACATTCCTCTGATGACCAACGTCCGTCTGGCCAAGGCCTATATTGAGGCCTTCACAGCACTCTCTCAGAACGATATCAAGATAAAGTCTTGGCAGGAATATAACGCATAAACGGTGATGAAAAATATTAAGTTAATAATGGCTATTGTAGGCATGCTCGTAGCTGGTGTTTCCTTCGGACAGAAGAAAGAAGCGGCAAAAACGCTCGTCGTTTACTACTCGCAAACTTCAAATACGAAGACTGTAGCACAGGAAATAGCCACTCGTCTTGGCGCAGACCTTAAGGAGATAGTCCCTGTCAAGCCCTACGACGGTGATTTCCAGGCCACCATCTCGCGCAGCATGAAGGACCGTCAGGAGGGCGTCACGCCCGAGATTCAGGCACTCGATGTTGATTTCTCAAAGTACGATGTCATCTTCCTCGGCTATCCCATTTGGTTTGGCACCTATGCTCCTCCCGTCGAGACATTCCTCAGCCAGGTTGACCTGAGTGGTAAGAAGCTGGTACCTTTCTGTACCTTCGGTAGCGGTGGTCTCGACTCTAGCGTCAAGGACCTCACCACCAAGCAGCCTAAGGCCCAGGTTCTGCCCGGCTATGGTGTTCGTGCAGCCCGCATGAAAGCCGTTCCTCATGAGGTCGACCAGTTTCTGAAGGCTGGTGGATTCATAAAGGGTAACTACACCAAACTCGATGCATTCCCCGAACAGCATGCCGTAAATGCTGAGGAATCAGCTATCTTCGACAAGGCCGTCGACGGTTACCCCATGATTCATGCCAAGGCAGAATCAGTGGCTCAGCGCACCATTCCAGGTGGCGTGGAATACCTGTTTACTGCCAAGGACTTGGGTGCTCAGCAGATGCCATCATCAGGCTCCATGAAAGTCTACGTTATTGTGCTCGACGGACAAGCCCCCGAATTCACACAAGTAGTAAGATAACCAGACAGAAAAACATAAAGAATGCGCCCCAATATGGAGTGCATTCTTTATGTGATTACGTTTTGTCTCGCGTGGCGGCAGAGTTTAGTTATTGACACTGCCACCAACTATATCGAGCAACTCGCTAGTAATGGCCTGCTGACGTGACTTGTTGTACTGCAGGTTCAGCTGACGCAGCAGCTCATCGGCATTGTCTGTAGCTGTCTGCATAGCCACCATACGGGCAGCATGCTCAGAGGCGACACTGTCGAGCAATGCCGTGTAAAGCATCAGATGGGCCAGTTTGGGAATGAGCTGCGAGAGCACAGTGTCCATATCAGGCTCGACGATGAAATTGTCGTTCAGCGGAGAGACTTCTCCCTCTTTGACCTCCTTCTTACGACGATTCTTCTTCAAATAGTCTTGGGCTTTCTTCGTGGCAATGTTTGACGTGAGGTCACGCTCGTGGTCACGCTCCAATTCGGACTCGATGTCAATGGGCAGAAACTGCTTGTTGGTCAGTATCTGCGAACCTGCCGACTTGAAGTGGTGGTAGAGAATCTCCACACGGTCCACCTCGCCATCAACAAATTTCTGCCCTAACTCCATCGCAATCTCGATGCACGCCTGCACATTGGGATGGTCGATGAGGAAAGCGTGGTCACACTTCACATCGTAACCCAACTTTCGAGCCTTCTCAGTAACCTTACGGCCAATGGGCCACACCTCGACACTGCCCTTACCCAACTCCTGCTCGTAAGCATCAACTGTGCGCTGCATCAGCTTGATAACATTAGAGTTAAAGCCTCCGCAGAGTGAGGAGTTGCTGGAAAACACGACAAGGGCAACACGCTTGACGGGACGCTCCTGGTCAAACACGGTCTGGGCTTCGGCCTCGGCAGCAAGGAACGACTTGAGAATATGCTCGAGCATGGTCTCATAAGGCAGCATGTTCTGGATAGCCACCTGCGCATGGTGCAGCTTGGAAGAAGCCACCATCTTCATGGCAGAGGTTATCTTGCGCGTGCTGTTGACTGAGGCTATGCGGCCTTTGATTTCTTTCAGGCTGGGCATAGGCTATCAAGCTTTATACGTTCCTGCAATGTCGGCCATTACAGCCTCGATCTTCTGGGTCGTAGCATCGTCAATGTTACCTGCTGCCAGCGTCTCGATAACCTCAGGAGCCGAAGAACGTAACTTGTCAAGGAATGCCGTCTGGCACTCGCGCACCTTATCGATGGGCACATCGCGCATCAGGCCGTGTACTCCACAATACAAGATAGCCACCTGTTCACCAACGGGCATGGGACTGTACTGCGGCTGAATCAACAGCTGGTTGTTCTTACGTCCGCGGTCGAGGGTCATTGCCGTCACCGCATCCATATCACTCGAGAACTTCGAGAAGGCCTCCAACTCACGATACTGAGCCTGGTCGATCTTCAGCGTACCGGCCACCTTCTTCATGGACTTAATCTGTGCCGAACCACCCACACGGGATACCGAGATACCGACGTTGATGGCGGGACGGAAGCCCTGGTTGAAGAGGTCAGACTCCAAGAAGATCTGACCATCAGTGATAGAAATCACATTCGTGGGGATATAAGCCGACACGTCTCCAGCCTGCGTCTCGATGATAGGCAGAGCAGTGAGTGAGCCACCACCCTTCACATGACCCTTCATACACTCGGGCAGGTCGTTCATCTGTTCGGCTACCTCCTGCTGTTCGTTCATCTTTGCAGCACGCTCCAACAGACGGCTATGCAGGTAGAACACGTCACCGGGATAGGCCTCACGACCAGAGGGACGACGCAGAATCAGCGATACCTCACGATAAGCAACTGCCTGTTTCGACAGGTCGTCGTAAACGACCAGTGCGGGCAGACCGCGGTCGCGGAAGTACTCACCAATAGCGGCACCGGCAAATGGTGCGTAGTACTGCATAGCTGCTGGATCGGCAGCAGTAGCAGCCACCACAATGGTGTACGGCATAGCTCCGTGCTCCTTCAGCGTCTGCACGAGGGTAGCAACGGTCGAGGCTTTCTGACCGATGGCCACATAAATACAGTATACAGGCTTGCCTGCCTCATAGAAACTTTTCTGGTTGATGATGGTATCAACAGCAATGGCCGTCTTACCCGTCTGGCGGTCGCCAATGATGAGCTCGCGCTGACCACGACCAATGGGAATCATCGAGTCGATAGCCTTCAGACCTGTCTGTAACGGTTCCTTCACGGGCTGACGGTAAATCACACCAGGAGCCTTGCGATCCAGAGGCATCTCGAAAGCATCAGCGAGATCGATGTCGCCTTTGCCGTCGACAGCCTGTCCCAGCGGATTGATGACACGTCCCAGCATGTTGTCGTTGACTCGGATAGAGGCAATACGCTTCGTACGCTTCACCACCATGCCCTCCTTGATGCCTGAAGTAGTACCGAGCAGCACGCAGCCGACATTGTCCTCCTCCAAGTTCATCACGATAGCCATCGTGCCGTTCTCGAACTCCAGCAGTTCGTTGGCCTCGGCATTGCGCAGACCATAGATGCGCGCCACGCCGTCGCTCACGGTAAGCACAGTACCAACCTCGTCGAACTTCTCGGCATTTGTGATGCCATTCAGCTGGTCGAGCAGCACCTGACTAACTTCGCTTGGTTTAATCTTATCTGACATTTGTTTTCTTCTTTTTTTCGTTAATACGTTATAACGGTATAACGTTATGACGACTATTTACTTAACTGATTGAGAATTGTGTTGAGTTTAGTCTTAACACTCGCATCCATGCGATAGGTGTCGTATTCGAGGATGAAACCGCCGATGATGTCGGGGTTCACCTCCGTCTCAAACTCCACAGTACCTTGAGTCTGGCTCTCCACCATGTGCCGCATCTTCTGTTCCGTCTCGGCGGAGACACGAGCGGCGGTAGTGAGCTTGCCACGAATGACATTCTTCTGCTTGCGGTAAAGCGTAACGTACGAGTTGGCCATAAACTGCACCATATTCTCGCGGTCCTCTTTCAGCACCAGGGCGATAAAAGCCTTCGTCAGCGGACATGCCTTACTGCCAGAGGCAGTCTCGAGCAATGTCTGCTTCGATTCCTTAGCGAGCATGGGGTTGTCGATGGTTTGACGTAGCTGAGGCACCTCGACATAACTCCTGGCCAGCGTCATCATGTCCTGATAGACCTGTTCCTCGAGTTTCTGGTCGGAAGCACTCTTCAGCAGCGCCCTCGCATATCTAACCGATATGACTCCTATATCCATACGCGTGAACCTTATTTAATTAGCAGTAGCGTCATCCAGCATGCGGTCAATCAAATCCATCTGCGACTTATCGTCACGGAGGTTCTGACGGAGTACTTTCTCGGCAATTTCTACACTGAGTGTCGCAACCTGCTGACGGATGTCAGCAATGGCAGCTTTCTTCTCCTGTTCGATGGCGATCTTCGCTTCATCCAACAGACGGGCACCCTCAGCCCTTGCCTTCTGCTGAGCCTGCTCGACGATGGCGTCGCGCGACTCGGCGGCCTCCTTCAGTATCTGAGCCTGTTTCTCGCGTGCCTCCTGCAAGATGGATTCACCTTCCTGCTGGATATTGGCCAGACGTTCCTCTGCTTCGTGGGCCTTGCGCAGACTTTCGTCGATGTAGCGGTTACGCTCGTCAACCATGTTGAGAATGGCGGGGAAACCGTACTTGGCAAGGATTCCGAAGATTACCAGGAACGCCAATAACATCCAGAACAGGAGTCCCAGATCAGGCGTCAGGATAGATGGTAATTGAGTGAAATCCATTTGCTATTCCGTTTTATTTGATCAAGAATGCACAAGCAGCGATAGCGAAGAGAGCACAACCCTCAACGAAGGCAGCCGTCAGAATCATCTGAGAGAAAATCTTACCAGATGCTTCCGGCTGACGGGCAATAGCATCAACGGCGCTACCACCAATCTTACCAATACCAATACCTGCACCGATTACGGCGATACCAGCTCCAATACCACAGCCCAGCTGAGCCAGACCTTCTAAAACTAATGATGTAATCATAACCTTAATGTTTTTTAGTTGTTAATATTTAATGTTTATTTTACCTTTTACTTTTTTACCTTTAATTACTCTTCGTGATGCTCCTGATGTGCCAAACCGATGAACACTGCACTCAGCATAGTGAACACGTAAGCCTGTACGAATGCCACCAGCAGTTCGAGGGCGTTCATGAACAACAGCATAATGATGCTGAACAGGTTCAAGCCGATACCCATACCAACACCCATGGTCCAGCCCAGGAAGATAACACAGCTGAAGCTGAGTATCATCGCATGGCCTGCCATCATGTTGGCAAATAGACGGATCATCAGGGCGAAGGGCTTGGTGAACACACCGAACAATTCAATCACTGGCATCAGCGGAATGGCTTTCAGGAAGATGGGCACATTGGGCCAGAAGATATCCTTCCAATACTCCTTGTTGCCAAACAGGTTAATGGCCAGGAATGTGCAGAATGCCAGAAAGAACGTGATATTAATGTTACCCGTCACATTAGAACCACCAGGGAAAATGGGCAACAGTCCCAGCAGATTAGTGACTAGAATGAAGAAGAACACGGTCAGCAGATAGGGGGCATAGGGCTTGTAGTGCTTCTCGCCGATAGACGACTTGATGACATCGTCATTGATCATCACCACCAGCAATTCTACGGCACCTACGAATCCGCCTGGAGCTTTACTTGTCTTGTCACGCTTCTTGTACCAGCGGGCACAGCTCAGGAACACCACCAGCAATACGGCTACCACAATCCATATCTGCAATACGTTGCGCGTAATGCTCAGGTCCAGTGGGCGCTCGGTAGTGCCATCTGCCATCTGCTCATAGATCTTGCCGTGGGCTTCGGGATTGAAGAAGAAGCCTGCGGGCAGTGAATGCTCCGTGCAGAAGTGCCACTCGCCAGTCTGCGAACTCCTGATGATGATGGGCAGCGGGAACCCGATGTGTTCTCCCTTATAGGTGGCGATATGCCACTCATAAGAGTCTGACAGGTGCTCGAGCACGATCTCGGAAATATTCAAAGATTCGTCCTTCGGCTCCTCGCCAGCCAGCATCGGAAGAGGCAGCAGCGCCATCACCAGCAAGATGCATATTGACTTTATCTGTTTCATCTAATACGTTATTTAACTCGTTATAAACGACTTGATACTCTCGAAAAGAAGATAGAGTGATGAATAAGTGATGCCATATAATAGACCAGAAACACCATGATGAACTGCATCATCGAGGTGCGGTCTGATAGGACATACCACACTGCCATGACCACCAATGCTGCCAGGAAACGGAATCCCGACACCCCCGTAATGAACGTCGTCAACATGTCGGAATGCTTGGTTGCTACCCAGCGGAAGACAAGTGCCGAAGCAATGTCGACCACCAGAACAAAGCATAAACTGACGATGAGGGGAGTCCACAAATCAAGCGTCCACATCTTCATGACTACTAACCCACAGATGGTGAGTATGCAGCACAAAACAATGCTCTGCACGATATAGTTACGGCTATTTTCCTGGATACTCATCACACGTTACGTATTTTATTCTTCGTTGATCTCTATGCAGAGACTCACCACGTTCTTCTGCACCTCCACAAAACCACCACAAATGTCGAGGGGCTTCCTCTCACCGCCAGGCAGCGTGTAAACCACCCTGCCCTTGTCGAGCGACGAGATAATCGGTGCGTGGTTGACGAGGATTTCGAACTGTCCCAGCGTTCCTGGCACCAGCACGCTCTCCACCTCACCTTCGAACTCAATCCTTTCGGGAGAAACTATCTTCAGCTTTAACATCTCGTAAATTTACAATTGTACTATGTACTATTTACAATTTATCCCTTAGCTGCCTCCAGAAGTTTCTTGGCTTTCTCCTTAGCATCCTCGATGGTACCTACGTTCAGGAATGCCTGTTCGGGCAGGTCGTCGACCTCGCCGTCGAGAATGGCATTGAAACCCTTGATGGTATCCTCGATGGGCACCATCACGCCAGGCAGACCCGTGAACTGAGAAGCCACTGCGAACGGCTGACTCAAGAAGCGCTGTACTCGACGTGCGCGGTTCACCGTCAGTTTATCCTCGTCCGACAGCTCGTCCATACCAAGAATGGCAATGATGTCCTGCAACTCCTTATAGCGCTGCAGAATCTCCTTTACACGCTGGGCGCAGTCATAATGGGCCTTACCGACTACCAGCGGGTCAAGAATACGTGAGGTAGAACCCAGCGGGTCTACGGCAGGATAGATACCCAACTCAGCAATCTTACGGTCGAGCACTGTCGTAGCATCCAAGTGAGTGAACGTTGTAGCAGGAGCAGGGTCGGTCAAGTCGTCAGCAGGCACATACACAGCCTGTACCGAAGTGATGGAACCTGACTTTGTAGACGTGATGCGTTCCTGCATGGTACCCATCTCCGAGGCCAGCGTGGGCTGATAACCTACGGCCGACGGCATACGGCCAAGAAGTGCTGACACTTCGGAACCGGCCTGAGTGAAACGGAAGATATTGTCGATGAAAAACAGAATATCGGCTGCACCACCGTCCTTACCTCCTCCATCACGGAAACCTTCAGCAACTGTCAGACCGGACAATGCCACCGAGGCACGAGCACCGGGAGGCTCGTTCATCTGACCATACACCAGTGTTGCCTGCGACTTCTTCAACTCTTCGGGGTCAACGAGACTCAGGTCCCATTTGCCCTGAGCCATAGCTTCCTTGAACTTCTCGCCATAACGGATAACGCCCGATTCGATCATCTCACGGATTAGGTCGTTACCTTCACGGGTACGCTCGCCCACTCCGGCAAATACGGAGAAACCGTTGTGACCCTTGGCAATGTTGTTGATAAGCTCCATGATAAGCACAGTCTTACCCACACCGGCACCACCGAAGAGTCCGATCTTACCACCCTTCAAATAGGGTTCCAGCAGGTCAATGACCTTAATACCAGTGGCAAGCACTTCCTTGGTGGTCGAGAGTTCCTCGAATTTGGGTGCTTCGCGATGGATGGGATAGGCGCCCTCCATATCAAGCTGTTTCATACCGTCAATAGGCTGACCGATCACGTTCAGCATACGACCTTTAATCTGTTCACCAGCAGGCATCACAATAGGTGAGCCCATGGGTGTTGCTTCCAATCCACGCTGTAAGCCATCAGTGTTGTCCATAGCCACGCAGCGTACAGTATCTTCACCGATGTGCTGCTGTACCTCGACAATCAACTGACTGCCGTTAGGACGCTCAATCTTCAGGGCTTCATGAATCTTAGGCAACACTTTCTCAGCATCCTGTCCTTTGGTATCGAAATAAACGTCGATAACCGGGCCGATAATCTGCGAAATGTGTCCTGTAATTTGTGACATAAGCAGTAATTTATTTAAAGTTGTTATTGTTTCAGTATAGAAATATGTCTGCAAAGATAGCAAAAATAATTCAAACAAAAAAATATTTGCCATCTTTTTTCAAAACAATTTGTTTTTTTGTCAACATATTCGTACCTTTGTGGCGCAAATGAACGAACTGATTACTCAAATCAACGATGCCATCTGGGGCTATATATTAATAGGTACTCTGGTGGCGTGTGGACTGTGGTTTACGTGGAAGACACGTGGCGTGCAGTTCCGCATGATTGGCGAGATGTTCCGTTTGCTGACAGATTCGGCAACATCTAACCTTGAGGAGATGACAGGCCAGAAGACCAAACACAAGCACATCTCTTCGTTTCAGGCCTTTGCTGTATCGGTTGCCACCCGTGTGGGAACAGGCAATCTGGCCGGTGTCGCATCGGCCATTGCCATAGGCGGCCCCGGGGCAGTGTTCTGGATGTGGATCATCGCGCTGATGGGTTCTGCCACGGCCTTCGTCGAGTCTACCCTTGCCCAGCTTTACAAGTTGCACTACAAGGATTCGTTCATTGGCGGTCCTGCCTATTACATCCAGCGCGGCCTGCACCAGCGGTGGATGGCGGTGCTCTTCGCCTTACTCATCACCTGCCAGTTCGGCCTGTCGAACAACTCCATTCAGGCCAACACCATCTGCGGAGCCATGCAGGAAGCCTTCGGGTGGTCGCCGCTGTGGGTGGGCGTCGTGCTGGCAGCCATGGCTCTGTTCATCGTGTTCGGCGGCATTCAGCGCATTGCCCACGTTTGTGCTATATTGGTACCACTCATGGCCATCGGATACCTAATACTTGCGCTAGTTGTTATTGCACTAAATATCACACTGATACCACATGTGATGAAAGTAATCATTATGGATGCTTTCGGCATAGACAAGGTTGCTGGCGGAGCCTTGGGAGCAACGATTATGATGGGTATAAAACGAGGTCTGTTCAGTAACGAGGCCGGCGAAGGCAGCGCCCCTAACGTGGCCGCGACAGCCAGCGTCAGCCACCCCGTGAAGCAGGGACTGATTCAGGCGTTGGGCGTGTTTACCGACACCCTGCTGGTGTGTTCGTGTACGGCTTTCATTATTCTTATCAGCGGACTTTACGATGTTCCTGAACTGAACGGCATCATGCTCACCCAGTCGGCGCTGCAGTCGGAGATTGGTGCTGCCGGCCCCGTATTCATCGCTGTGGCCATTTTCCTGTTTGCCTTTTCCAGCATCATCGGCAACTACTATTACGGCGAGGCCAACATCCGTTTCATCACCCCCAACCCAATGGTAATGACCATCTATCGTATCTTTTCCGCAGGTGTGATGGTCATGTTCGGTGCAATGGCCAGCTTCGAACTGGTATGGAACATCGTCGACCTGTTCATGGCGTTCCTCACCGCTTGCAACCTCATAGCCATCGTCATTCTTGGCAAATATGCCTTCCGCCTGTTGGATGACTACCGTGAGCAGAGGCGTCTCGGCATCAAGGAACCGACGTTCCACCGCAGCCAGTTGCCGGAAATTGAACACGAGCTGGAATGCTGGGAATAAGACATAGTGTAGCGTAATAATGTAAAAAGATGATTAGCAAGAACCAAATGAAGCTGATTCGCTCGCTGGAGATGAAGAAGAACCGAAAGAGCGAGCAACTGTTTGTGGCGGAAGGGCCGAAAGTGGTAGGCGACCTGTTGCAGGCAGGGTTCCGCCCCCATTCTATCTTCTCGACGACGTCGTGGCCCGACAGCCAGCAGATTACGGAAGACGAACTGAGGCGCATCAGTTTCCTGCAACACCCGCAGGAGGTACTGGCCGTCTTCCACATGCCGGAAACGCCTGGTGGGCTGCCTCTCCCCTCCTCTCTCGCCCTCGCGCTCGACGGCGTGCAGGACCCAGGTAACGTAGGAACCATCATCCGCATTGCCGACTGGTTTGGCATTGACACCGTCTACTGTTCGGCAGACACGGCCGACGTGTATAATCCGAAAGTGGTGCAAGCCACCATGGGTAGCATTGCTCACGTTCATATTATTTATTGCGACCTGCTGGAGCTGTTCCGGCAAGTCAGTTGTCCCGTCTACGGCACGCTGCTCGACGGGAAAAACATCTACGAGCAGGAACTCTCGGCAAACGGCATCATCGTCATGGGCAACGAGGGTAACGGTATATCGCCAGCCGTCAGAGAATGTATCACTCACCGACTGCTCATTCCCAACTATCATGCTGGCGTCCATACTGCCGAAAGTCTGAACGTCGCCATTGCCACAGCTATCACCTGTGCGGAGTTTAAGAGAAGATGTTAAAGAAGTTAACGAAGTTAGAGAAGTTATGATATTCTATTTCACAGGCACAGGCAATACGCGCTGGGTGGCACAGCAGCTGGCCAAGGCTACCGGCGAGGGACTGCTGTTCATTCCTGACGAGATGAAGAAAGACGTGATGCGTTACGAGCTGGAAGACGGTGAGCGTCTGGGATTCTGTTTCCCCACACATGGCTGGCAACCACCGAGAATCGTACGGGAATTCATCCGCAAGGCGCAGTTTGTAAAAAGTCACACAGATCTCACAGATCACACAGAAATAAGGACGAACACGGATTGTACGGATTACGTTTATGCGGTGACGACGTGCGGCGACAACATGGGCCACGCCATGCGGATACTGAACAAGGAACTGAAGCAGAAAGGCCTTCACACCAATTCTGTGTTTGCCGTATTGATGCCCGAATCGAATGTGTGTTTCTCGTTCCTGCATCTGGATACCAAGGAACGCGAGCGGGAAAAGATTGCGGCAGCCCAGCAGACGGTTGCCCACATCTGCGACGTCGTCAGCCAACGGCGCAAGGGCGTGACAGAACTCATCCGTGGGGCCATTCCCTATACCTACACCTATGTGATTGGCGGTTATTACAACAAGCACCTGATAACCGACGAGAAGTTCTGGGTCGACAGCGACCAATGTATCCAATGCGGCTTATGCGCCCGACTCTGCCCCGTGGACGATATAGAAGGACTGCCGCCACGCTGGAAGCACGACGGCAGTTGTACGAATTGTCTGGCTTGTTATCACCATTGTCCGCAGCATGCCATCCATTGGGGAAGGATGAAACGCGGACAATACGTATTCAGCTTATAACCCTCTGTCAATAGACGCGCGGACCGAAAATAGTGGTGCCTATGCGCACCATGGTTGATCCTTCGTCCACGGCTATGCGGTAGTCGTGGCTCATACCCCACGAACGCTCACAGAAATAGTCGCAGTCGGCAAAATACCGTGCTTTCACCTCGTCGAAAAGACTATGTGCCAAGCGGAACTCAGAGCGTATCTGCTGCTCGTCGTCGACATAGGAAGCCATCATCATCAGACCGCAGATGCGGACATGCTGCAACGTGCGCCATTCGCCACCGGCCAGTAGCTCGCGTAAGGCATCAGGAGTCAATCCGTATTTGGTCTCTTCCTCGGCGATATGCAGTTCAAGCAACACATCGATAACCCGCTCACATTTAGCGGCTTGCTTGTCAATCTCCTTCAAAAGCTTTAACGAGTCGACAGCCTCGATCATCGTGATGTACGGGGCGATGTATTTCACCTTGTTGGTCTGCAGATGACCGATGAAATGCCAACGGATATCGCCGGGCAGCGTCTCTACTTTCTGGCGCAGTTCCTGCTCGTGGCTTTCGCCAAACGTGCGCTGGCCCTCGGCATAGGCTGCCTCGATATATTCGTTAGGGTGATACTTGCTGATGGCCACCAGACGGACACCCTGTGGCAGATGGCTCAGAACCTCGCGCAGATTACCTTTTACGTCGTACATCGTTAGCCTTCAAACTCGGGTTTTTCGTCCTTCTGTTCCTGCTTGCCGTATTCGAAAACATCCATCAGCTTGGTCTCGGCCACAGAGGCAATGACATAGTCAATCATCGTCGTGCCCATAACGCTTTCGATATTGCCCACGGCACCTTTCAGCGTACCGGCCTGCACCAGGTAGTTGACAGCTGAGCGCTTCTCCTTCTCCGTCTTCTCGTCGATGGTGATAAACTCCAGCTTGGCCTTATACCAGCGGTCGGCCAACTCGTCGTCCGAGAAGAAAATCTCCTTATAGGGGGCTATCTTGATATCCTTGATGGTAAACTCGCCGCTGATATACGACGACATCTCTTCCATGATACGCTTCTCGGCCTCTGTAAACGACAGGGCATCAACGACATAGTTCTCATTCACTTTCTTCTGCAAGCCGTCCTCCATCACTTTCTCGTAGGCGATCTTGCACTCAAACCAAATTGCTGTTCTTGATCTCATATTTTTTTACTCTTTTACCTTTTTACCCTTTAATAGTTCTTTCCGGGCAACTGCACACCGCGGCTGTTCGTACCACCCATCTGCTGTTTTTTCTGGTTGGTGATGCGGTCGATAATCTCTGTGGCAATGAGCTGTGAGCGCTCGGGGGTAAGCCCAGCCTCTTCACCCAGTTTGCTCTGCGACTTCATCAGCTCCTCGATGGTCGACTCGCTTTCCGACAGGAATTTCTTCTCGCTGTTGCTCATATATTCCTTATTATATATCTTTGACAGGATACGGTCGGCCTCCTTCTCATACTTCTTGCGGAATATCTCCTCGGCCTTGGCCTGGAAGTCGCGCTCGGCAGCCTCATCGACCACCAGCGAATCCCCGTCACTGGTCACACCCAACTCGGCAGGGTCGAAGCCGTCGTCAATCAAATCGTCGGTTGGCTGACGGGGAGCAGGCTTCACAAACTCTATAGGCGTTGTCTCGGGGAAATATTCAAAGTACAGCCCAATGCATACCAGCGTAACCACACCCACTATCAGGAATGTGATGAGCGACTTGAAGCTGGCACGACGTTTCTGGACGGCTTTCAGCAGGTCTTCCGGGGTATCGAAACGGTCCTCTGGCGACTCGCTGGCGGCCTTCTTCAGGGCACCACGGTATTCCAACGGCAGGTCGGACTGATCGTACAGACTCATCATAAACTTTCCGATACTGTATACATCACAGCGGTCGTCGACGGAACCTCCGTTCAACACCTCGGGAGCCACATACTGAGCATCGTCGCCATAGAACCCCTGCAAGTCGCTCAAGGCGTGATAGAACGAGCCGTGCGAGAGCAACATTGCCTTGTTGTCACCCTTGCGCACAAAGACGGTCTTGGGCGAATAGCACACATGACGCAATTGCTGACTGTGCAGATAGGTGGTGGCTTCCACCAGCGATTCCAGCACAGTGTCCATGAATCCCTTTTCGGCCACAATGGCAGGATTGTCGATCAACAACTGCTCAAAGGTCTGATAGTTACCTAACTCCAGTTCCAGACGCTCCACATCACCCTGGTCATTTTTCACAGGCGTGAAGTGTATCTGATGCTTGTCAACCAGCGTGGCATTCTTCTCACACTCAGCTTGTAATGCTTTCGAGAAAGCAATGTTTTGGTTCTTTTCCGGAAGGATATCAACCACACAACGCCATTTGCCGTCCACCTGTTCACGATAGAAACCACCGATAGGCTGCATCACTTGATGCTTCTGACCTTCGTTTCTTGCTGCCAGTAATTCTTCGTAGTTCATAGTTTTCTTTGCTTTTCGGACTGCAAAAGTACAAAAAAAAAGTGAATAGTGAAGAGATTTCTCATTTTTTTCGTACCTTTGCACACGATTTACGTAAATTTACAACAATGCCGGAAATATCAGTACGCGGACTGGAGATGCCCGAGTCGCCTATCAGGAAACTCGCTCCGTTAGCAGCCGCAGCAAAAAAACGTGGAACAAAGGTCTATCACCTGAACATCGGACAGCCCGACCTGCCTACTCCGCAGGTGGCCCTCGATGCCTTGAAGCAGATAGACCGTAACATCTTGGAGTATTCACCCTCGCAAGGCTATCTGAGCTATCGCGAGAAGCTCGTCAGCTATTACGAGAAATATAATATTAATGTAACAGCCGACGATATTATCATCACCAGTGGCGGTTCCGAGGCGGTGCTCTTCGCATTCCTCAGCTGTCTGAATCCTGGCGACGAAATCATCGTCCCTGAGCCCGCCTACGCCAACTACATGGCGTTTGCCATCTCGGCCGGTGCCAAGATCCGCACCATAGCCACCACCATCGACGAAGGCTTCTCGTTGCCCAAGGTCGAGAAGTTCGAAGAGCTGATCAACGACCGCACTCGGGCCATCATGATTTGTAACCCCAACAACCCGACGGGCTATCTCTATACCCGCCGCGAGATGAACCAGATTCGCGACTTGGTGAAGAAGTACGACCTGTATCTCTTCTCCGACGAGGTCTATCGCGAATACATCTATACGGGTTCACCCTATATCTCTGCCTGTCATCTGGAGGGCATCGAGCAGAACGTCATCCTTATCGACTCTGTCTCCAAGCGCTATTCAGAGTGCGGTATCCGCATCGGAGCACTCATCACGAAGAATGCCGAGGTGCGCAAGGCCGTCATGAAATTCTGTCAGGCTCGCCTCTCCCCGCCCCTCATCGGACAGATTGTGGCCGAGGCGTCGCTGGAGACTCCTGAGGACTACCTGCGCGACGTTTACGACGAGTATGTCGAGCGCCGTAAGTGTCTCATCGATGGTCTGAACCGCATCCCCGGTGTCTATTCACCCATCCCGATGGGTGCTTTCTACACCGTTGCGAAATTGCCTGTCGACGATGCCGAGAAGTTCTGCCGTTGGTGTCTGGCCGACTTCGAATACGAAGGCGAGACAGTCATGATGGCACCAGCAGCCGGTTTCTATACCACACCTGGTGCCGGCATCAATCAGGTTCGTATCGCCTACGTGCTGAAAAAGAAGGACCTCGAGCGCGCACTCTTCGTACTACGTAAAGCACTGGAAGCCTATCCTGGACGTGTAGAGTGATGAATCTTCCGCTTTTCATTGCCCGTCGCATCAATGGTTCTGAGGGACAGCGTCAAGAGGTCAGCCGTCCTGCCATCCGTATTGCCACCATCGGTGTGGCCATCGGACTGTCGGTCATGATTATCACCGTTTCAGTGGTGTTCGGATTCAAGCACACCATCCGCGATAAGGTTGTGGGATTCGGCAGCCACATTCAGGTGGAGAACTACATGTCGCAACAAATCTCCCAGCCTGCACCCATCGCCATCAGCGACTCGCTCATGACAGCCATGAAAAGCTTTCCGGGAGTACGACATGTGGAGCGCTACTCACTCACACAGGGCATTCTCAAGACAGACGACGACTTTCTGGGCGTTGTCTTCAAGGGTGTAGGAAACGACTACGACGCAACCTTCCTTTCCGAGCATATCGTCGAGGGTGAGATGCCGAAGTTCACCAATGGACAGTCGTCCTATCCCCTGCTCATCTCGCGCATGATGGCCAATAAGTTGCGACTGAAGGCAGGACAGCGCGTCTTTGCCTATTTCATTGGCGACAACGACGTTCGAGCACGCAAATTCACCGTCAAGGGCATCTACGAGACCCATATGTCACAATTCGACCAGTCGCTCTGCTTTACTGACTACAACGTGCCCATACGCCTTAATGGCTGGGAAGCTGACGAATGCAGCGGTGCAGAAGTATTGGTCGACGACTTCGACGAACTCGACAGCATAGCCGAACAGTTCGTGCAACACGTCAACCACAGGACCGACAAATACGGCAGGTTCATTACCTCGCAGACTATTCGCGAGGCACATCCACACATCTTCTCATGGCTCGAACTGCTCGACATCAACGTGTGGATCATTCTCGTGCTCATGATTTGTGTGGCAGGGTTCACAATGGTCAGCGGACTGCTCATCATCATCCTCGAGCGTACGCAGATGATTGGCATCCTCAAGGCCCTCGGCATGCGCAACAAGACGGTGCGTCATACCTTCCTGTGGTTTGCCACTTTCATCATCGGACGGGGCATACTGCTGGGCGATATCATCGGACTGGGCATCGTCATCCTCCAGCAGCAGACAGGCTTGATCCATCTGGACCCAGCCAGCTATTATGTCGATACGGTGCCTATGGAACTGAACATCCCCATCATCGTATTGCTCAACGTAGTCACCCTGCTGGTATCGCTGTTCGTGCTCATCGCACCCAGCTTCCTCATTTCCCACATCCACCCGGCACGCTCGATGAGATATGAGTAACTTTGAACATTGAACATTACAATATCGTAATAATAAAAACAGTAAGACTATGGAAAAAACTTGGAGATGGTTTGGCAAGAAAGACAAAATCACACTTGCACAACTGAGACAAATCGGTGTTGAGGGCATTGTTACCGCCCTGCACGACGTACCTCTGGGTGAGGTATGGACTCGTGAGAAGATTCACGAACTGCGCGAGTACATCGAAAGCTACGGCATGCGCTGGAGCGTGGTTGAATCGCTGCCTGTCGTAGAGACTATCAAATATGGCGGTCCTGACCGCGACCATCAGATTGAGGTTTACAAAGAGAGCCTTCGTAACCTGTCGGCAGAGGGCATCCACTGCATCTGCTATAACTTCATGCCTGTACTCGACTGGGCCCGCACCGACCTGTTCCACAACAATCCCAACGGTGCCACGAACCTCTACTTCAACTATGCCGAGTTTGCCTACTTCGACATCTATATCCTGAAGCGTCCAGGTGCCCGCGAAGAATGGGAGCAGTTCCAGTTCCCCGAGGGTTGGGGCCAGGGGCGCAGCGTGATTGCCGAGTGCGACGAGCTGGCTAAGACCATGACTCCCGAGAAAGACCACAAGCTGGTGGAGAATATTGTCATCAAGACGCAGGGCTTCGTCAGCGGTAACTTCAGCGAGAACGACGAGGCTCCCGTCCAGAAGTTCCGCGAGTTCCTCGAGTTGTATAAAGGCATCGACAAGAAGCAGTTACGCGAAAACATGAAATACTTCCTCGAGGCCATCATGCCCGTTTGCGAGGAATGCAACATGAATATGTGTGTTCACCCCGACGATCCTCCCATCGAGATTCTCGGCCTGCCGCGCATTGTCCGCACCGAGGAGGATATCCAGTGGTTCCTCGATGCCGTGCCCAACAAGCATAACGGCTTGACGTTCTGTGCCGGTTCACTCTCGGCTGGTGCCTATAATAACGTCGTTGAGCTGGCCAAGAAGTTCGCATCGCGCACCCACTTTGTTCACCTGCGCTCATGCCACATCTTCCCCAATGGCGACTTCACCGAGGCCAGCCATCTGGGCGGACGCGCCGACCTGATTGAGCTCTGCCGCATTTTCGAGAAGGAAAATCCACAGCTGCCCATGCGCGTTGACCACGGTATGACATTTACCGACAAGCCTGGTGGCATTATGGACGAGAGCAGTCACGGTCACAACGCCGGCTACACCCTGCTGGGCCGCATGTTCGCCATGGGCCAGGTCCAGGGCATCATCGCCACCGTCGACCGCGAGCTGGGCATTCCCTACAAACAGCCCGGCTTCTTCGACTAAGACGTTGAATTCCAGAATTCTTTGATTAGGGACAAATAATAATGGCACGCTGATTTGCGTGCCATTATTGTTACTTGGCTCTTTCCGCTTCCTCACTCTTGATGAGGTCAAGGTTTAGCTGTTCGACAAACGAGAGCTTGATGTTTTTGTTCGAGGCAGCAGGCTTGTACCACGGCTCGTTATTGAAGTAATCCTGCAAATCCTTTGACTGGAACCGATAGCCGTGACGCGCCAGGATGGCATTACGCATAATGCGCAGCGTAGGAGTATCGTAGCGACGGAACCACTTGTCGTTGAGCAGTGTAGTGCTGGTATAGAAGAAACGACCGACATTGGGGTCCGACTCGGTGAAGTCATGTACGACTCCGTTACGCTGCCACTCCCATGGCGTCGTGCCCGTCTCGGTGTTGACGGAGTAGAGTCTGAAGCCCCTCAGCGTGGGCACGACTTCCCACGTGCCTTCCAGTTCGTTAAGAGCGCCATCAACCGGTTTGACAGTAATGAAGCCCGTTACGCGTCCGTTGAAGGTGATGATTTCATAGGGATAAATAATCTGGCCGATGCTCAGGCTCTCCCATGACCAACGAAGACATTTCTCACAGTCGTTCTCCTCCTCGGAGGCATATTCACCTATCATCTGGTTCAGCCAACGGCCTTTATTCAACTCCTGCGCGTCCCATTGCTGTTCGCCCGACAGGACCGACATCAGACGGTTCTCGCTGTCATAGATGCAAATAACGTCCCAGCCTTCGGACTTCTGGCGGCGGGCTGTCTTACCGACACCATATTCATTTACATAGTCGTGAGAACCGTTCATGGTGGTGTAGATCTGATGATTAAAATTCACATCCCTGTCGTAGCGCAAGATGAACTCATGTTCTTCGCCCTCGTCCATGGCATTCATCTGCACGTCGTTGTGGTCCAGATGAGTCACGGTGTACGTAATAGCCCCGTCGTACCAATGAAGGCGATTGTCAATCTGTGCCTGTGCCGGCACCACAGCACCAAGCATCATCAAAACGAAAAAAATCAAAACACTCTTTCTCATAACGAAATTTTGTATTAATCGATAAACAAATATGACAGCATCTGACATATACCCTCCAGATACTGTTGGTCAATATTGTCAAACGTGGCCAACTCCTTGCTGTCTATGTCGAGAACAGCTACTACTGCCCCACCCTTTGAGAATACGGGCACGACAATCTCTGAGCGAGAGAGACTGCTACAGGCAATATGTCCGGGAAACAGCTCTACATCAGGAACCACAATTGTCCGCTGCTCCTTCCATGCCGTACCGCAGACTCCCTTTCCGAATCCGATGTGCATGCATGCTACTGGTCCTTGGAATGGTCCAAGAACCAATTGGCCTTTGGCCGACTTCTGTCGCGACTCGGCAGAGTCCAAATGTATTTGGCTCTGCTCTCGCTGCTCCATCAGTTGACCATCCTTCACCCGATAGAATCCCGTCCACCAGAATCCCATCGCCTCGTGAATGGCGGCACAGACATTAGCCATCACCGCCACCTTGTCCGTCTCGCCATCAATCAGCGCACGAATCTGCTCTGTTAGCAATTTATATTTCTCTATCTTATCCATATTATCTGTATTATCCATTCCTGCTTCCCGCAACTTAGCCACCACCTCAGGGTAGTGCTCGTTTCGCCAACTACTGGCTACGTATATTTTGCGTTTCATGAGTGCAAAATTAAAAATTTTATTTCGATTATCCAAAAAAATTATGTACCTTTGCATCCGAAAGCATCAAGAGCAGTCATCTTTGGATGGACTCGCCAACCGAGCTTAACTTTGCCACGGTGGTCAGTACGATGTGGGAGAATTATTCACTTCAAAAACAAAAGTTATGCAACAGCACATTTATTACATCAAGTTTGCTCTGCGTTTCGCAGACATGCAAATCCCCGAGTTATTAACCGTTTTCAACGCCCAGGTGCAGAACCGAGGCTGGTCCTCTATGCGTGCCTATCACGACCAGGCACTCCTTGACGAGTTCCACCGTCGTGGCATCGATACTACTGCCGTATATGATGGCAGAGCCATCTCTTTCGTCCATCCTGTCAGGTACGACATAACCGAAAACCGGCTTATAGCCAACGGCTGAACATTCCCCCCATACAAAACTCCGCCCTTGGCAGTCTGCTCTTTGCCAACGACGGGGTTTATAATATTCTTGTGCGAGACAGGTACCAGTCCCTTATTTTTAAGTGTGGAGTGTTTATATTTTTTTATACAACAAAAGGCCATGAGACATACTCACTAAGGCCTTCTATATTCAATTAACATTTTACCTTCCATATAAATTGGACGTCCGTTGGGGTAAGGTTCATATACATGGTTGTTTTTGATCGACTCAAAGAACTTATTCTTGTCATCTTCAATGATCTTCTCAATATCAAGATTGCCAAGAGTTATTTCCTCATCGAAGAAGTAGCAGAGATATTTGTCGTGATGCGGGTCTTTATAGCCTGTTTTTGTCATTTGTTCTTTGGTCATCTCACCAATATTCTTCACACGAAATGCTTTATAGATTCCTTCCGATTCTTTCCCTGCATAGTAGAGCACGACAAACTTGGCATGTCTGATTTCATCACGGCTCTTTACTACTCCACCGGCAACATCTTTGCCTATACGCACGTTGTATGCATCATCACGTTTACCTCCTTGACGACTGAAAATCCAGTTCAAATGATCGTCATCATTAATAATGCCTATCAAGAAAGATGTGGTGGGATAATTCTCCAAATAATGCATTGTCAAGAACTGTGTTGGTACCTCGACATGTCTGACAGGCTTTACTTTTGGCAACACCTTTCGAGGGTCAGTACCTAATGGACAAGGTTCAACCGTAAACGATTGTCTAAGTTGGAATAGTACGGCATCATTCTCGTCTGCTATGGTAGCACGTAATTCGGCTTCACGCTTTTTGTCCTTTAACTCTATTCTTTTAGGGTCTCGCAAGGCCAACGAATAATACTGCTGTTCATCACCAGTATTGAATGGCTGGAACACTTTTCCAAGCAATGTCTGGAAGTTCTCACGGATATACTGCTCAGAGTCAACATCGGCATTGGCAGTCATAGCATAGAACGTGAAGTGTTTTTCCAGCATTTCTTGTGTTTCTTTGCGGAACAGTTCTCTGGCTTTTTTCCTCCATTCCACTTTAGCCGCTTCTTTGTTCCGCCCGTAGAGCCCCAGTACGAAAAGGAAGTTAACATCGTAGTGGGCAAGCATATAGGTATCACGGTCAAAAAGCCTATTTTCAAACTGACGGTTCAGGTGATACTGCTTTTTATCCTTCGACAATTCTATCTTGTCATCAGCCGTTAGGTCGTTTTGTTGGGCAGAAATAAAGAAATTGGGTATCACATTATAGCCTTCTGTCACATCATCGCGCAGTTTGATGTGTCCTTTCTGCTCTACTTTTGTACCATCGTTGAATAGGTCGAGGTTCCACTGGATGACATTCCTGGCATACGTAAACTGTTTGCTAATGGACTTGCTGTCCAACTGATTGCCTCGCTTGTAGTATTTCGAATCACCGATGTAATATACATCATCCTTACTATCGTTATTGGTTAGCACACGATATTGATACATGTGGTCAACAATCTTACCATCTGCCTGATCTTTCAACCCATCTGGCAATTGCTGGTCACCAGCAATCAGTTCATCAATGATAGCCTCAAACACAATCTGGAAGTCCTTTGCCAGCAGGTACTCTCTCCGATCTACGTTTAGGTTTATATTCTGCGGCTTTTCAAAAAAGGCGTTGCAAAGCGTCCATAATTCCAACGCCTTATCAGAAAAATACTTGTACTTTATCTGTCGCAACCTGCGTCTCCCCTGACCATCAATATACTTTTGGAATTTCTCGCCTCGAATCAACGGGAAGTTGACATTGATGTTTACAGGCAATCCGTATGTGAGCTGTATATGGTTCAGAATGCTGTAATAGATAATGAGCAGCTCTTCATCGAAGTTTACTTTCCGTTGCTTGTTCACAGGATTCATGTATGCCACACTTTGTGAAGATGACCTTGACTGCTCAATAATGGCCTGCGAATGTGCAATGGTACGAGTCCAGTTTATCTTGTTATAGCCGGCATGCATATTCTTGAGAACGAAAGTCACAAACTGCTGGTTCATCTGGTTCCATTGTTGCAATGCCAAAAGTATATCGAGAAACGTACTTGCCTTGTGCTTCTTCATCCGTCCCATCACAGGTGCCTGCTCGTAGAGAATGATGGAAGGACGTTTCTTCTCTCCTCCGTAGCGGTCGTACTCATGCTCTCGAAACACGCAGAGAGCACGATATATCCAAACGGAAAGATTGTAGATAAAGCGGTATTCCTCCTTGCTCAGTTCGCTACATTTCTCAGGATTGATCAGGTCGCGTGGCTCAATATGTCCGAACACCTTTTCATGATAGCGTTCTCCTTCGAGCAACACCTTTGGCAGGATAAACACGCAGTCGTTCAGTCGGGGATTGAAATAATAGCCAACCTTGTCGAGACTAACCTTTCCATCGGCATCATGGAACAGCAGTTCGCCAAGTACTTCTTCGCTGACGTCCTCACATTGATACGGGTATTCCTCTATTAGGATTCGCATATACAACCTTTCAGTTTGAGGTTATTCTGTTTACACCTCCGTCTCGGTATAGAGATCTGACTGCTCACCGAAAACATTATGCATAAATGTTCTGAGAGCCGTTGTGTCGACAATTGTTTTGCCACTCTCGTTTTCCGTATAAAAAGCATCAAACGATGGGTTGGCTTTGCCTTCTGTCACCTTGAAGATGAGGTTCTCTTCATCTTTGAACACATCATTCCAAAGATAGAAAACGACTTTGCCAACAAACGTCTCGCTGTCAATCTCCTTACTGCCTTTTGTCTTTGGTTTACAGAAGAAGTACCCCAGTTTCTTGTCGTCAGAACTGGTAGCGGAAGCAATCTTTTCGTTGATGGCCTTGATAAACTCCCACCAGCTGCACTCAAAGGTATATTGTTTCTCTTCATCCATGAAGTTGAACCTCACAAGCCAGTTCAGCAGTTCTTTTGTGTCTGCATCCCTACCTTCTGATATCTTGATGTATTTCCAATCCCAGCGGCGTTTGAAAGCAGAGTCGATAGGAAACAGACTTTGGTCAGAAGTATTCATCGTGGCCCAGATGTAGAGGTTCTTGGGGAGAAGCAACAGACTGCCATTCTTGATGTCTTTTGTAATTCCGTTGGGATAATGTTTCCTGTATAGGTTGTCTGTCTCTTGTGCTTTGTCATCGGCAAGGTTCCATTTCTCCGAAAACACCGCTCTCAGTTCGTTCTCAGCATCAGCATCCGTCTTGATGGGATAACTTGAAAGCCCTTCTTCGTTGCGGTCGAGCAGTTGGAAGATGTCGCCAAATATCTGGGCACAGTTGCCGCGATTTATTTCTTCTATCACAAGGTAGTGTTCCTGTTCAGGCTGTTGCCAAGCATCAATGTAAGCTTGCAAGAAAGCCTGACAGCTATACTTATATACGATGCGCTTTTCCTGCTGTGGCTCTCCTTTCTCATCCCTAACAATCTTAAGCGTCTCGCCAATCACGGTAGTCATATCTGTCTCTTCCATGTGAGGCTTATAGCAACCTACAAATGTAGAATAGTCGGTATCAGGATGGAACGTAGTACGAATGACATTCTTCCCCTCCGTCAGTCTGTTGATCTCATGCGATTTGCCTGTGCCTGGAGCACCGTAGAAAATTTGCTGTAATGAATATGTCGGCTGAATATCTGATACGTTTTGAGCCATATTAAAGTCTGATATTGATATAGATGCGATAGTATCGTTTGTACTTAATTCAAATGTCTCTTCCAACTCGACAAATGGGAGGTCTGACAATGGAAGGAGAGTATCCACTAATAATTGTGTATAACTACTGGTAAGTTTTTCCCTTAGCGCATCAAGACTTGTTTCCTGAACATCTCCATTTCTTCTAAGAAGCCATATAGCCAAAGCAAACATAGAATCCTGCGTTGGAAGGTAGTTCTTTAGTTTCTCGTATAATGACTCATCTCTATACACATTACCTCTTAATGCATATATCAAAGGGCTATCTCCTTGTTGAGGATACACAACTTTTTCCGAACTGTTCCTTGATATTTCGACTGAGCTACCTCCAAAGAAATTACTTTGTATCGTTCCTTGAATTGTTTTGCTACCAGAGTATAACTCTTTGAATGATTTAAGATAACTTCCATCATCAAAAGATATCACGTCAGCAACATACGACATGAACAACTTCTTGGCATCTTTTGAACTGCCATCCAGATAGATATCAACAGGGTCTTCCGTATCTTGATGAATGATAGATGAGCCTATTTCAACCTCTTTATGACGATAATATCTGTCCATTGCGATAAAATATTGCAATGCACTAAAACATGGAATTGACACTTGGGTCTCAACATTCTTGATACATTGAAGAGACTTTACTATTGTTTGTTTGGATAAGTATGCCATAACTATTCTGGTAAGAAGTTTAACAAAGCTCTTGCTATAACCCATCCCAAAACGGGTGGTACTGCGTTCCCAATAACCTTATATTGTGATTGGAGTGGAATGTTCCCAAAGTGATATTCATCAGGGAAGGATTGAATACGAGCACATTCTCTGACAGAATATCTACGATTCTCGACAGGGTGTGTTATACCGCAATTCTCTGGCTGAGCGGAAGCTGTAATAGTGCCATTTATCTCACCAAATGCAAAACGTCTGAAGAATTTTGGCGCATGATAGCGTTTGGGATCATCTGCTATTCTCTTGAATCTCGGTGATAACAACTCGTATGGTATGTCTTTCCATGAACGTCCCTCAAACACAATTTCTGGCAAATCTTCTTTGTGAAAGCCTGGAACAAAATAATTGAAGGCTTGCATCCCGTGACGGCACCCTCCAATCAAGTCTACAGAGTGTTGAGTTGTCTCGCTATAGTTCCAAACAACATTGTCTTGAACCTCGTGAACGCCTTGAAGAATACTTCCAAGCAACAGTTCTTCGTCTCTACCGAAACTTTTAGAAGGTATATGGTGGTGACGAACAACCTGCTCCATCATGTGGAAATCAAATGCGCCAATACCAAGTTCTGTATCGATACCAATAATAAGAACCCTGTATCGTTGCTGAGGAACGCCATAATCACTCGCACAAACAAGTTGCATACTCATTTCATATCCCATATCATGCATTCTATTCGAGATTTCTTGTGGAACTGTAGTAATTCCATCCGGCATCTTGGAAGAAAGGATGCCTCTTACATTCTCGAATACAAATGCTTGCGGACGATGTCCATTTGCAATTTTTGCCCTAATTATGCGCTCACACTCTTCAAATAAGGTTCCGCGACCATTAACATCATTGACACCTCTACGATTGCCTGCATTAGAGAATGGCTGGCAGGGGAAGCCAGCTAAGAGTATGTCAAAATCAGGGATGTCATCTGCATTCACATTCCTTATGTCTGCTAACAAGCATTCTGCTCCATCCTCGACTAATAAAGGATTGTTATTATAACATGCCTGAGCATCTGCATCAAAATCATTTGCAAAGACAATCTCTGTATTTAACCTCTCGTAATCCCTTCCCATAAAATGGAATCCACCTGTGAAGCCTAAATCTAATCCTCCACAGCCAGAGAAGAGTGATGTTACAATCTTTGGCATATATTTGCTTCATGGCAACTTAAAGCCCCTGCATTTTCTGAGAAGCGCAGGGGTGTCATGCTTTGACATAAGCGACTGGAAACGCTGCAGAATGAAGCATAACGAATCCCCCACGCTGTTCGTGCGAGGTCATTATCGTTTCTGCTTCTGCGTTGTATTAGTTTTCCAGTTCTATGTCACCAGAAGTGAAATGAATCTCGTATTGTTGTTTGTCAGTTACTCTTTATTGCCTTGTTCTTTTCTTTTTGTTCTGACAAACACCCAAAGTCAGATTAGTTTGATTTCATGTGATTACTACATACAAAAAGAGTGGGTGCTTAACTTCTGCCTGTCCCACTCTTCTGGCCTACCACAGCCAATAGCAAAAGAACAAACAGAGTAAACACCCACGTTGGAGTATATAGACACCCGTAAAGTGTGCGTTGAGGCTACACGAGCCTCGCAGCACACTACGGAGAGTATATACTACACCCCGTGGAGTCACATCTGCATTTGTCTTGGATTGCTATTCCGATTGTGGTAGTTCGAAGAGTCCAAAAACAAAGCGTCAGTAACGCCTTTCAATATGTAGTGCTCCACCCATCGGCTCCGTCATCCTCAGATGACATCGTTGCCGCATTGGGCAGATGCAGTTGCAAAAGTAGTGATAATAATTGGAATTACCAAATAATTTGAAAGAAAAGTTACTTACTCGAAGTCCCAATCCAGCACGTATTCGTCGAAGCGGATGCCGTCGATGCTGCCGTATGATTCCAGGATGCCCAGGATGTCCTGCTGCTGTTTTGGCGAGAGCCGATTCTCGCCATGATGGTAGCGGTAGTAAGGACCATTGCCGCCACTGAAATATCCTTTTACATGTCTGCGGGCCTCGGCACGGTCTCTTTGCGGCACATTATCATAAATATGCGTAAAGCCCCATGCTTTCCACACCAGCTGTTTTTCGCGGAAACACTTGCACGTGCCATCCTGCCAAGCCGTAGGATATACGGCCGATCCGGTATAACGCTCCATAGGCATCAGCAGTCTGGCCTGATAATGCATGCAACACGCTTTCTTTGCGCATTCATCGTTGAAGCACAAAGGATAACCCATCGGAACATCTTGGTAAGTCAATTTCTTCTCTTCCATATTTGTGTGAACTAAGTTTTTTGTTATTACTTGCAAAGTTATAACATTTTTGGCAAACCGCCAAAAAATATCGCCATAAAACATTATAATAAATCTATATTGGAAGTCAAATAACATATTATTTTTAAATATAAAATAAAGGAAATACTCTATAAGTTCTACATAAAACAATGTATGCATCTGATATATAGTGGCTTACAAATATCATTACATCTACATAGGTTCTACATATACTCTACTTTAGTTCTACTTATCATCTACATAACCTCTACTTAACTTCTATCCGCCATCTCTGTGAGCTTAGGAGGAAGGTAACAGTCATTGAGGCGGAGGCTGGCCAAACGTTCCCACCGTGGGACTAAGTTGTTCCCACACTGGGACTAAATTATTCCCACCGTGGGACTAAAACATTCCTACCTTGGGACTAAAACGCCCCTAATGTGAGACTGCCTAATAAGCTACGAGTAATTCTCAATAAGGGATGGTTATTGGAGAATAACCTGCCAGTATCGGAGAATAAGAAGCTGTTAAGTTGGTAGAGTTAAGGTTGAATGTTAGTAGAGGTTATGTAGAACTAAAATAGATATAAAAATTGATGAAAATATTTGCAAATACCAAATAAAATCAGTATATTTGAAGGCAGTAAGTGAATAATTAGTAGATGTAGAACTATAAATAAATATAATGAAGATAAGTTTACTGAAAATTTCGCGTAAGAAGGAGGTCATCAACCGCCTGGAGCTGTCGGAACTTGCTGAGATGATTCGCAAGAGTCCTGAGGAGAGAAAGGTGTTCAGCCTGCGACTGAACTATCAGTTTTACAAGCCGCAACGGATGGATGATGGACAGATTGCCCTTGACGACCAGCAACACAGCGTGAATCTGCCACGTATCCTGTTTGCGGTGGAGTGCATGAACTTTAAAGACATGCAGAAAGGACTGAAATACAATGGATTGGTGGTCGTAGAAGTGAACGGTCTGAAGACGTATGAGGATGCCGTTGCTATGAGGAACCAGGCAGCGAGGATGGACGAAACGGTGATGGCTTTCCTGGGAGCTTCCGGAAAGTCGGTGAAGATTGTGTGCAGAGGGGAGCTTTTTGGTAAGGAAGAAGTAAGAAGTCAGAAGGAAGATGGAAGAGGTAAGATGGAAGAGCCAGGACTGCCCACGAAGGAGGACGAGATACGGCAGTTTCATAAGAATCTGTATGAGACGGCGCGTAGGGCTTATCAGAATCAGTTCGGATTTGATATCGAGTATCTGGAACCGATGTTGGAGCGGACGGTCTATATGAGTGCCGATCCCGAGATGTACTTCAATCCGCAGGCCCGTGCTTTCAAGGCTGACGTGGAGAAGCACGACCAGCCTGAGAAAGCCGAAATATCGTGGGAGAGCGACCTGCTGATGCCTGGGCGCACCATCAAACAGTATCGCCGTTACACCTCTTTCATCGGCACCACCAATCAGATGCAGCCGCTGGTGGGGAACCACAGAGATACTGTCAACATTCGCCAGCCGCTATGCCTACTTCGATGCCAAGCGGGCCACGCCAACCGTGCTGGGCAAGGCGATGAACAACTTCCGCTTCAGTTTCAAACACCGTATGGTGAACGGCTGTTCAGAATACTGGCTCTGCGAGAAATAATGTAAAAAATTGAGCGCAACTCCCAAACAGGAATTGCGCTCAAATTTATTGATATTCAAAGTTTTGTGATTACTCCTCCACAGCAGCCTGTGCGGCAGCATTGCGCGCCACACTTTGCACCTTTAGGTCAAAGAAAGTTTCCCCTATTCATACGGGATTCGGAGGGGGGGTGCTGTAAACTATTTGGGGAAGAATAAGCAGATCTTTTTTACGACAGACCATACTTCATGGGGATTTACCCTATGAAGCTTTAGGATTTTACCCCATCCGTTTTAGAGTTTATGCCTTGAATAAAGGACTCTGGGGGACTTCAGCAATGAGGTTCCCTTTTTGGTTTATACTCTCAGTTGCCTGCGGTAATCCTGTGGGGTGGTTCCTGCCACCTTACGGAAGAGACGGATGAAATAACTATGATCGCTGATACCCAGCATATAGGCAATCTCTTTAACCGATTTGTCGGTGGTGAAGAGCAGCAATTGTGCCCGTTCCACCTTTTTCCTGTTGATATACTGAACAGGGGATATGCCGAATTCCTGTTTGAAGAGACGAATGAAGTAAGTCTTGGTTACACATGCGACACTGGCCAGGTCTTCTATCGCAATTACATCGGTAATATGCTCATGTATATGCTTCAGCACTTGATTCATGCGTTCATCGAATGTCCAAATGCGAGGTTTGGCCTCCCGGATGAAGTGCGACATAATCATCAACATGGCTCCCCTCAGTTCCATTTTCTCCCATAAAGTCATATTCTGGTATCGCTCAACGTAGTCGGATGTCTGCGAAAAGGTATCATAGCTCTCGGGGTCAGGCTCTGGCAGTCTGGCGTCAGGCTGTTGGCTGCATATATACTCGAAGAGTTGCTCTACGTCATTTCCTGCTGACACCTCGGTGGGCAGTTCATAGGTTTCCTGAAGGTTCATTTCATTCTTAAACCCCTCATACATATGAAGATAATACAGCTTGAACAACCCATGACATTCATACGAATGAATGGTATATGCCGGTATGATATACATGTGACCGGGTTTCAGCCGCATGTCTTCTTCTGGCAGATGCAGTAAGGCTTCCCCCTCTACAACAAAGAAGATGCGGATAAAGGGAGAACTCACTTTCTGCCAGTTCCAATCTGCATGATGCATCGCAAAACCGACGTTTAGCATCATCAGGTTCATCGACTCGATAGGTATCTGTATCATTGCTATATTGATTGCGCATCCGACTGCAAAAATACGAATTATTTCTGATTTGCCCATCTTTTTGATAGGACAAAATTGCGATTTAATCTCCAATATCATAATATTGTCCTATTCTTGCATAATATTTTGAACTGATATAAAGCAAATATTTCGTACCTTTGCACATAGATTCTACTAAATAAATCAAAATGAAGAAGATATTTTTTATCCTCATGCTGGGTCTGTTTGCTCTGACGGCCCATGCGCAGAACGAAATGAGTATTGAAACTGGTGTTTTTGAACCTTCATGGCAGTCGCTGTCGGCCAACTATCAGGCTCCGCAGTGGTTTGCCGATGCGAAGTTAGGAATTTGGGCCCACTGGGGACTGCAATGCGTGCCTGAGGCTGGTGACTGGTATGCCCGCGCCATGTATCAGCAGGATCAGGGGAAATACCGTGAGCACTGCAAGCGTTACGGCCACCCGTCGGAATTCGGAATGATGGACTTCATCCCCATGTGGAAAGCCGAGAAGTTTGACCCGGAGGCTCTGGTGAAACTATATAAGGAGGTGGGCGCACGCTACTTCGTCTGCATGGCTAACCACCACGACAACTTCGACAACTACAATTCGCGTTACCAGCCCTGGAACTCAGTCAATATGGGTCCTAAGCGCGACATCGTGGGCGAGTTTGAGAAGGCTGCCCGTCGGAACGGCTTGCGCTTTGGAGTGAGCAACCACTCCGCCCATGCCTGGCACTGGTTCCAGACGGCCTACGGCTACGATGCCACTGGCGAGAAAGCTGGTGTGCGCTACGATGCCTGGAACCGCACCAAGGAGGACGGCAAGGGCAAGTGGTGGGAAGGCTACGACCCGCAGCAGTTCTATGGGGGCTACAACATCGTCATTCCAAGCGGTTTTACTAATGTCGACTCGATGGCACGTTGGCATCAGGCCAATGACCGTGTATGGTCGGAACGCATCCCGGAGATGAATCCGCAGTTTGCCCGTAACTGGTTCCTGCGCTGCAAGCAGCTCATCGACGACTACCACCCCGACTTGCTCTACTTCGACGACGAGCACGACCTGCCCATGGAGCACTACGGTCTGGAGATTGCCGCCCACATGTATAACCAAAGCATGCGCCTGAACAGCGGCCGTAACGAGGCCGTCATCAACAGCAAACGCCTGACAGAAGAACAGCAGAAGGGTGTGGTGATGGACTGCGAGCGCGGTGCCTTTGCCGACATCTCGCCCCGTCCCTGGCAGACCTGCATGTGCATCGGTTCGTGGCACTACAATCGCGGACTCTACGAGAAGGGACAATACAAGACGGCAGAACGCATCGTCAAGACCTTTGTAGATATCGTCAGCAAGAACGGTAATCTGCTACTGAACATCCCCGTGCGCGGTGATGGCAGCATCGACGAGAAGGAGCGTGCATTCCTCGCTGAGTTCAAGGCGTGGCTCGATGTCAACGGCGAAGGAATCTTCGGTTCACGCCCCTGGAAAATCTATGGCGAGGGAGTAGTGAAGACAGCCAACTCCGGTTCGTTCAGAGATAACGAGAAGCTACAGGAGTCGCTGAGCGAAAAGGACATCCGCTTTACCCAGAAGAACGGCACCGTATACGCTTACGTTCTTGGATTCCCCACCTCCGACACCGTCACCATCAAGGCACTTGGTCGTAAGTCAACACAGATGAACGGCAAGAAGATCAAAAAGGTGAGACTGCTGGGCTGCGGCCAGAAAATTGTCTTCCGACAGGCTAACGACGCCCTCTACATCACTATGCCCGACATCAAGAGCACAGGAAAGTCTATCTGCTTTGCAATTATGTAATTACATACTAAATGACCAGAAATGACAGAAGGATATCATGTAAAAGAGTACGGACAGCCCGTTAAGCGGTATGTCCAGACCATGGATCTGAAAGATGATCCGGAATTGATTGCGGAGTACAAGCGACGCCATAGTCAGGGAGAAGCATGGCCAGAGATCTTGGCCGGAATCCGAGAGGTTGGCATTCTTGATATGCAGATATTTATTCTCGGCACGCGGTTGGTGATGATTGTGGAGACACCCGTAGATTTCGAATGGGATCGAGCGATGGCTCGTCTTGCCACATTACCCCGTCAGCAGGAGTGGGAAGACTACATGGCCATCTTCCAACAATGCGCTGAAGGCGCTACCAGTGATGAGAAGTGGCAGATGATGGAACGCATGTTTTATCTATATGAAAAAAACAAAACCTAGGCGTTTGTTCATTTATATTCAAACCAATCAAAATCAGCGACTCCATTCGTGTTTTCACCCTGTGTAAATACGCCGAGCATCACACCTGTGAATCCACCAATCACCTCTGTCGAGAGATAGCGGAAATCCATCTTTGCCAATGACTCAAAGGTTTTGCCGTCGTCAGACACTTGCATGTAATAATAGGCACCATCCGAACTGATACGCAGGTATGCCTTATGCCCCCGGAGTTTCATCTCCTTTGCTGAATGCGCCAGCTCTCCCAGACGGATATTTGGTCGTACAACGAGTTGTCCGTTTTTCTTTTCCACTAGAACGTCATAATGGTTATGAGGTGCCGCATAGGCCGTAATACCTGCCTGCATACCTTCTGTGAGATGCGAGGCATCCAGGAGCGTGGTGGACGTGAAGCGCTTCTCTGTCTGACGGCAAGCCACAAAGGTGGGCGAGGTGGCTTGGTCTAGAGTGGCATCCGTAGGTTTCAGTCGAAGCCAGCCTTTCCGTTCTGTCAGTGAGTAACACGACAGTTTGGGATTACCGATACTATGCCATCCCATCGCGAGTCCTAAAGAGGCGTAACTGTCGGCAGGAACATGGCGTTTCACAAAATTGAACTCTTCGCGTACTGGGTCGGCAGGCATCGGCACTTGTGGCAGCGTCTGGCAATCCATGTCCACCTGAAGGGTACCGTTTCCGTTCACCACCGGCCATGCGTTCTTGTCCCAGCGCACAGGAGCAAGCATGGTTTCCCGACCCATCACATGGAGCAGATAACCGCTGGTGCGATATCCCAGACATATCATCCACCAAGTAGAATCAGGCGCTTGTACCAGGTCAGCATGGCCAAGTCCCTGTATCTCGCTTCCTTGCATCTCCATATTGAAGTGCGAGAGGATGGGGTTGGCACGATTAGGCTCGTAAGGGCCGAAGAGGTTCTTGCTGCGCAGTATGTTGACGTGATGCCCCTGCTCTGTACCGCCCTCTGCCAGCAACAGATAGTAATAGCCATCCTTCTTATAAATATGCGGGCCTTCAGGATATCTTCCTCCGAGGCCTGTGCCCAAATGGTGGATTTCCCCCAGCTGTTTGCCTGTTTCCACGTCAATCTCACAAATCTTGATGTCGCCCTCCTTCCATAGGAAATAGCACTTGTCACCTTCAAAGTAGAGTGTCGGATCGCAACTGCCAATGGCGAAATCAATGACAATAGGTTCAGACCATTCGCCGGCAGGATCGTCGGTCCAGACATAGAAATGACGACGTGACGGGAATATTGTTGTCACCATATACAGTCGTCCGTTATGCTCACGTATGGTCGTTGCATAGACACCTGCATTTGTCCATCCAAGTTCAGGGTTTGCCTGAGTGTAAAGTCCTGACAAATCGAGTTGCGAAGGACGTGTCAGACAGTTGCCTATCTGCTCCCAATGTATCAGGTCTTTACTATGGAATACAGGTACACCTGGAAAGTACTGAAAGGTACTATTCACCAGATAGAAGTCATCGCCGACGCGGCAGACACTTGGATCGGCATGAAAACCCGGGAGTACTGGGTTTTTATATCCCTGTGCTAATGCTCCGATGGAAAAAAGGAGCATACAGATGATTGATACACTTTTTTTCATGTTTTATGTTTCCTTTGTTAATCTGTATATTGCCACTGTGGGTAAAATAACCAATAGCAACAGTGTTATCTCAACAAATGCGTATGAACCGAAGTAGTCAACCAATGTCTGGAACTTCAGTACTCCATCTACCAGAATATGTTTAAGTCCAATCTCAATCATTCTTCAACGTCATTTTCGAGTTTTTTAATCAGTTTGGCAGGGACACCACCTACTAGGGAGTTATCAGGGACATCCTTTGTGACGACGGCACCTGCGGCTATAACGACGTTGTTTCCAATCGTTATACCTGGCAGGATGGTTACGTTGCCGCCAATCCACACGTCGTTGCCAATTCTGACAGGCTCCGCATGTGCCATGTAACCACGTCTGGCCTTCGGAGAAAGCGGATGGCCAACTGTTGTAATCAGCGTATTCGGCCCGATCATCACATGATTGCCGATATAAACCTCACGGATATCAAGGATGGTCAGGTTGAAATTGCCTGTGAAGTCATTGCCAATATGTATGTTCTTGCCGCAGTCGCAGCAAAACATCTTGGCAATCCACACTCTCTCGCCAACACTGCCAAGCATCTTTTTCAGATAGGCGTACTGGGCTTCAAAATCCCTGCCGTCTATGGCATTGTATTCCTCACACCAGAGGATGGCCTGAGTCTTTCGGGCTTCCAGTTCTGCATCGGCATAGCTGTATTCCAAACCAGCCTTCATTTTCTCCATTTCAGTCATATTTCTGCCTCGATTTTTCTAAACTATCCTAAATCTAAGGTGCAAATTTACAAAATCTGCCGCAAATTCACTAACTTTGCCCTGTTAATACAACATAGTTTAAGGATTCTATGACAGCTTCAATGCCAATGTCAACATTGGCATACGACAAATCTGCGAGAAGGTTCTAAATTTGAAAAAGGAGGACTATTATAGCGGATATACCTTCCGTCATACTTGGGCAACTGTCGCACAGAACGAATGTGGCGCAACGCTTGCTGATGTGGACTTTGGTCTTAACCATGCTCATAAGACGAGACTGGCGCGTACCTATGTAAAGTTGGACTTTACTCCAGCATGGGAGCTAAATGAAAAGGTTGTAGAGAAGATTTTTTTCACTGAAGATAAAACATCTGCTAACAAGAATGATGAGTCCGAAGTTTCTTTCTTCCGTTTCTCAGCAAAACAGCTAATCAAAGGTACACTCTACTTCAAGGGAAAGATTCTAAAATCGGTGGAAGATATAGGTTTCAATAACATAGAAGAAATTATAACCTACCTAATGAAAGACCTCCCTAACACTATTCCACTACGCTCAATGGTGCAGATACGTATTGAGAACAAAGATAAAGGTCAGAAACAAGACTATACTCGAATGATTCACTAAATGTGGGTCTTCACAGGAATGACGTAACACCTGCGAAGACCCATAAATGTATTTACTCGAAAGTAAAATCAAAAGTATGGAGCCTTTCCCATTGTAAACATCGATGTAAACTCATTGTAAACATAGTATAGTTTTGATGTAAACATAGTGTAAACAAATGCCAGAATTATCCATATTTTCCTCTGAAATCGTTGAGAAAAGAAATTGGGTGCAACCCCTTATAATAAAGGAAGTTACACCCAAATTGTTGATTTTCAAAGAGTTCTGATTACTCCTCAACAGCAGCCTGCGCGGCAGCGAGACGTGCGATGGGCACACGGAATGGAGAGCAGCTAGCGTAGTTCATGCCAATCTTAGCGCAGAACTTCACAGAGCTGGGCTCACCACCATGCTCACCACAGATACCGCAGCGGAGCTCAGGACGAACCTCGCGACCCTCCTTAACGGCGAACTTGATGAGACGGCCTACACCAGTCTGGTCGAGTACCTGGAATGGGTCAACCTTCAGAATCTTCTTGTCGAGGTATACAGGCAGGAACGAAGCGATGTCGTCGCGGCTGTAACCGAAGGTCATCTGAGTAAGGTCGTTGGTACCGAATGAGAAGTACTGAGCCTCTGAAGCAATCAGGTCGGCGGTCAGGGCAGCACGAGGAATCTCGATCATAGTACCAATCTCGAACTCTACCTCGATGCCATACTCCATGAATACCTCCTTAGCGGCATACTGGATCACTTCCTTCTGCTGCTTCAACTCCTTCACAGTACCAATCAGAGGAACCATGATCTCTGGCATCGGGTTCTTACCTTCCTTCTTCAGCTCGCAAGCTGCAGAGAGGATAGCTTTAGTCTGCATAGCGGTGATCTCAGGGAATGTGATACCCAGACGGCAACCACGATGACCCAGCATGGGGTTGTTCTCAGCGAGTGAGTCAACACGACGCTGAATAGCCTCGAGTGATACGCCCATAGCCTCTGCCATCTCCTTCTGGCCAGCCAGATCGTGGGGAACGAACTCGTGGAGAGGGGGATCGAGCAGACGGATGTTGACGGGCAGACCGTCCATAGCCTCGAGGATGCCCTTGAAGTCGGCCTTCTGATAAGGCAGCAGCTTAGCCAGAGCCTTCTCACGACCAGCAACGCTGTCAGCGAGAATCATCTCACGCATAGCAACGATCTTGCTGGGCTCGAAGAACATGTGCTCGGTACGTGTCAGACCAATACCCTTGGCACCGAAAGCGCGAGCAACCTGTGCATCGTGAGGTGTATCAGCATTGGTACGTACGTGCAGCTTGGTGTACTTGTCGCAGAGGTCCATCAGCTCCTTGAAGTCGCCAGAGAGCTCAGCAGCCTTGGTGGGCACCTCGCCAGCGTAAACCTGACCAGTGGTACCATTCAGAGAGATGAAGTCACCCTCCTTATATACTGTGCCGTCAATCTCGACAGTCTTATCCTTATAGCTGACGTTCAGAGCGCCTACACCTGATACGCAGCACTTACCCATACCACGAGCCACCACGGCAGCGTGAGAGGTCATACCACCACGAGCGGTGAGGATACCCTCAGCAGCAGCCATACCAGCCAGATCCTCAGGAGAGGTCTCGATACGAACGAGCACAACCTTGTGACCATTCTCGTGCCACTCCTTAGCGTCGTCAGCGTGGAATACAATCTGACCACAAGCAGCACCAGGAGATGCAGGCAGACCCTGAGCGATGACCTTAGCCTGAGCAAGAGCCTTCTTATCGAATACGGGGTGCAGCAGCTCGTCGAGCTTCTGAGGCTCGCAGCGCTGGATGGCGGTCTTCTCGTCGATCATACCCTCGTGGAGCAGGTCGATGGCAATCTTCACCATGGCAGCACCAGTACGCTTACCGTTACGTGTCTGGAGGAACCAGAGCTTGCCCTCCTGTACGGTGAACTCCATATCCTGCATATCGTGGTAGTGGTGCTCCAGCTTGTCCTGGATGCCATTCAGTTCAGCATAGATCTCAGGCATAGCCTCCTCCATTGAAGGATACTTGGCTACGCGCTCAGCCTCAGAGATGCCAGCGCGCTCAGCCCAGCGCTGAGAACCAATCTTCGTGATCTGCTGCGGGGTACGGATACCAGCCACAACGTCCTCACCCTGTGCGTTAACCAGATACTCACCGTTGAACAGGTTCTCACCATTAGCAGCATCACGGCTGAAGCATACACCAGTAGCAGAGGTATCACCCATGTTACCGAATACCATAGCCATCACTGATACGGCAGTACCCCACTCGTCGGGGATGCCTTCCATCTTACGATACAGGATAGCGCGCTCGTTCATCCAAGAACGGAACACTGCACAGATAGCACCCCAAAGCTGCTCGATAGGATCGTTGGGGAAGTCCTTGCCGGTGCGCTCCTTGATGGCAGCCTTGAACAGCTGAACCAGCTTCTTCAGGTCTTCAACAGAGAGGTCCTTATCCAGCACAACACCGCTCTCCTTCTTTACCTTCTCGATGATCTCCTCGAATGGGTCGATATCAGTCTTGTTGACAGGCTTCATCTCGAGCACCACGTCACCGTACATCTGTACGAAACGACGGTATGAGTCGTAAACGAAGTGAGGATTGTTGGTCTTCTTCACCATACCCTCGGCAACCTCGTCGTTCAGACCCAGGTTCAGGATGGTATCCATCATACCAGGCATAGAAGCACGGGCACCAGAACGAACAGAGACAAGCAGAGGATTCTCCTTGTCACCGAACTTCGAGTTCATCAGACCCTCGATGTGCTTTACAGCAGCCATCACGTCGTCGTTCAGCAGCTCCATAATCTTCTGCTGACCAACCTGATAGTACTCGTTACAACAGTCGGTTGTGATTGTGAAACCTGGAGGAACGGGAACACCAATCAGGTTCATCTCAGCAAGGTTTGCACCCTTACCACCAAGTTCCTCACGCATTTTTGCATTACCTTCGGCCTTACCATTACCGAAGAGGTAAACTCTTTTTTGGCTCATAAATTAATCTTTTTTCTATTGTTAAATAATAAATAGTTTCTCTGAAATTCGCAGTAATGACTGCAAAGATACGAATAAAATCGAAAACATGCAAGAATTTTGCATTTTTTAAAAAGAAAAAGATTGCCGACACTGTGCGGACAGTTAGTCGAAAGCTATTTCCAGCACTTCTGTGGTATCTCCCGATACAGCTACACGCTGGTCCGTACGTAAACCGACAGCCCACACAATGACACCTTGAGCATCCACAACTACCAACTGACGACGCTTCTGGAACAGCGTCATCTTCAGATCGGTCATCATGTCACTCAACAGTTTGCTGCCATGCATGCCAAAAGGAACCATACGGTCGCCCTCCTCTACCCTTCTGACGGTGAGCGGAAAATGCACCTGAGCAGCATCAAGGGTCGCCAAATCGGATTTCCTGGAAATATAAGGAGGACACTTACGGACCTTGATGGCATTTTCACCTATTATATATTTACCCTCTTCAGGAATCACCGTCTTTTTCATCGGTTTCAACGATGGTTCTACGATCAGACGCTGACGATCCACTAAAAGGTCGTAGCCTGTCGAAGGGGTAAAGATGCTGCCCGTCGTAGCATGCACAACCTGCTCTATCTGACTGCCGTTGAAACCGTAGTCTTTGAGCCACTCAAAGATAATATATTCGCTTGAGCCGAACTGATTCAATTCACTCAGATTCAATATATTACTATCTTTATATGAAGCAACAATCCCATCTAACACCTCCTGGGCTTCCATCAAGTGCTCAGCCGTACGCTGGATATTCTCGGAAACAGCAGGATTCAGTTCACGTAGCATCGGAAGAATGTTCAGACGGACTTTGTTTCGCATCACATCGTCCTCCAGATTGGTACTGTCCGTCACATACGCCTGACCACGCTCTGCCAAATAAGCCTCGATTTCCTCCCTCGAAACACACAATAGTGGTCGCAGAATCACACAAGGGGTCTGACCCTTTGTGTGGACTTTCGGCTGAATACCCGTCAGGCCACGCAAGCCCGTACCACGGACGAGATTCATGATTACCGTCTCCACCGAGTCGTCACGATGGTGAGCCACACAAACGCCCGCAGCACCGAGGTCTTTGCTGAGCTGGGCAAACCAGTTGTAACGTAACTCACGGGCTGCCATCTCGATGCTCACCTTATGCAGTCCGGCATAGGTCCGTGTATCAAAATGCACACGATGCAACTCGACACCCAACCGTTCGCAAAGCGATACGCAAAACGCCTCGTCACGATCGGACTCGTCACCACGCAGACGGAAATTGCAATGAGCAGCATGGACGCGATAGCCAGCCTCGTGCAACATCAGCAACAGGCAAACACTGTCCGCACCACCACTTAAAGCAACAAGATACAAGTCGTTGATATCAAGTAGCTTATGTTTTTTAATATATTCATCTACCTTACTCCACATAGAGTACCAAACCCTTCAGGTATTCACCCTCAGGATGATAGATGTTGATGGGATGATCGGCAGGCTGATGCAACTGATGAAGAATACGCACCTTACGCTTGGCCAAAGCAGCAGCCGTAAATACGGCATTGCGGAAATGGTCTTTGGTAACCACCTGGGAACAAGAGAACGTGAACAGGATGCCGCCACGTTCGATTTTCTCGAAAGCCTTCTGATTCAGGCGTGTGTAGCCCTTCAGCGCATTGTGCAGGGCACCACGGTGTTTGGCAAAGGCAGGCGGATCCAGTATTATCAGATTATAATTAGAACCAGCTTGTTCCAAATATTTGAAGGCATCTTCACAAAAGGCCTCGTGACGCGGGTCATTAGGGAAATTGAGTTCCACATTCTGCTTGGTCAGTTCAATGGCCTTAGCCGAACTGTCGACACTATGCACCAACTCTGCTCCGCCTCGCATGGCATAGAATGAGAAACCGCCTGTATAGCAGAACATATTCAGCACACGCTTCCCCTTGGAAAACTTCTCCAGCAACGAACGGTTCTCGCGCTGGTCGACAAAAAAGCCCGTCTTCTGACCTTTCAGCCAGTCGACACGGAACTTCAAGCCATTCTCCGTTGCAATGTTGTCATCACTGCCTCCAACGAGAAATCCACTCATGTCGTCGGCAGTCATAAAGGGAAGCGTCGTCTCACTCTTATAGTAAATATTAGAAATGCGCGATTCCATCACAGAAACCAATGCCTGTGCAATGGCCTTACGACAGAGATGCATGCCGATGGAATGGGCCTGCATGACGGCAGTCTGACCATATACGTCAATAATCAGTCCAGGCAAATGGTCACCCTCGCCATGTACCAGACGGTAGGTGTTGTTCTGGTCGTTGTCGGCAATGCCAATAGCCTGACGCATCTGGAGTGCAGAACGTAAACGGGAATACCAAAAGTCGTCGTCGATATTGACGTCGGAGAACGTGAGTACACGGACGGCAATAGAGCCTTCCTGATAATGTCCGACAGCAATGAAATCTCCTGAATGCATCATTACACGTACCACATCGCCCTCGGAAACACTTTCTTCAATAGCTGCAATAGCACCCGAGAACACCCAAGGGTGAAATCTTTTGAGGCTCTCGTCCTTTCCCCGTTTAAGCCTGATTACTTTGTACATCGTCTATCACTTTTATCAGTTCATAATCACCAGTACGTTCCAGCCGCATCAATTCTTCGTAAAGCATGATGCACGACCATGCATCAGTCGCAGCATACAGTTTTTGCTTATCGTTCAGAATGTCGGCCTCCCAATTCGTCAACTGCTCGCGTTTAGAAATACGCTGTGCAAAGAAGTTGGCATAGAGTTTCTGCAGACTCAAATCCTCGACACCGATTTCACGCACATGGTCTTGAAGGTCTACAAAACATCCTGCGTTGAAATCGCCCAATTTATGCAGTGAGTTCAGGTCATCGCGCAATGACAATCCTATTTTAGGTACCGTTGTATCCTCTAACAACTGTTTGACTGAGGGAGATAGGTGGAGCTGATTCAGACGGAATAGAAAGCAAACGTCGTGGGAAGACACCTGAAGGAGGGACACCTGATGCATTTGTCCCTTCTTAAAAGAAGGACGCGTCTCAGTATCAACGCCCAAAATCGGCTGCGACAACAGATAACTGACGGCTTTCTTAGCGTCACGCTCCGTCAGAATCACAACAATACGCCCCTCGAAGAGCGCACGAGGAAGTTGGGCTATTCGCGTTTTATCGTATTTACTATAAATCGTTTTCATCATTCGGGGTGCAAAGGTACGAATAAGTGAGCAAAAATCCAAATAAAAATAAAAAAACTGCCATTTTATGATGACATCTAAGAATTTATTCGTAATTTTGCAAATTGTAATCATTGAAATAACAATATGGCAAAGAAAAAATCCAGCAAAGCCTCAGAGAAGAAAGCCTCGTCTTTTGGAGAGGCATTAGGCTTTAACAATATATTCCATAACGAGCGCATCAACTTCGTGATAGGTTTCCTGCTTCTTTTTATTGCAGGCTATCTGATATGGGCTTTCGTTTCGTATTTCGTTACCGGCACAGCAGATCAGAGTCTCATTGAAACGCCAAAAGACGGTGAGATACTGAATGAGCACCATGAGTTCCAAAACGCCTGTGGCAGTATCGGTGCCTACGCATCATGGTTCTTTATCAAACGCTGTTTCGGATTCGCAGCATTCCTCATCCCCACATTCCTGTTGTTGTTGGCAGTCAACATGATGCGAGCCTATAAGGTCGGGCTGTTAAAGTGGTTTATGTGTCTGGCTGTCATCATGATATGGGCATCGATTACGATGGCTAAATTTTTAGCTCCATTCTTTGAAAATGCCTGTTTCAATCCAGGTGGAGATCACGGACTGGCCATTTGCCAGCAGATAGAAGGATTCATCGGCACACCCGGTCTGACGGCCATCTTAGCACTGACAGCCATAGCCTTCCTTGTATACCTCAGCATGGAGACGGTTATCGTTCTCCGCAAGATCATGAATCCGTTCCATTATCTGAAGAGCATCCCCATGACCATCAATATCGGTGGAGGTGACAGTGAACAGGGTACTATGGATGGTATTGTCGAAGACCCAACCGTGTTTGACAATCCCGAAACACAGACGGTAGAGTTTGAGGATATCGATACTCCCAAGACTTCCGGACTTTCCGGATATACCGAAAAGCCTGACTACAACGACCATTCCGAGCAAGTCGGCACGACAGACTCTGAGGACGTTGAGATGACGGTTGAAACGGGTGAAAAGGAGGAAATGGCAGACAGTAAGACGCTCACCGACAACTATGGTGACCTTTCTACGCCTTACGACCCCAAGCGCGATTTGGAGAACTACCACTATCCCACTCTTGACCTGTTGCAGAAATATGAAAGCGACGGCAAGCCCTACATCGATATGGAGGAACAGACACGCAACAAAAACCGCATTGTCGAGGTGTTGCGCAACTTTGGCGTGGAGATCAGCAGTATCAAGGCCACCGTTGGACCAACCATCACGCTGTATGAGATCACTCCCGCCCCAGGAGTACGTATTTCCAGAATCCGTAACCTGGAAGACGACATAGCACTGAGCCTTTCTGCACTGGGCATCCGTATCATTGCCCCAATTCCAGGCAAAGGAACCATTGGTATTGAGGTACCAAACGCCAAACCAGCTACCGTATCGATGGAATCCATCCTGAACTCGAAGAAGTTCCAGGAAACGACGATGGAACTGCCTTGTGCCGTAGGTAAGACCATTACCAACGAGGTCTTTATGTTCGATCTGGCCAAAGCGCCACACTTGCTGGTAGCTGGTGCTACTGGTCAAGGTAAGTCGGTCGGACTGAATGCCATCATCACCTCTTTGTTATATAAGAAGCACCCGGCTGAGTTGAAGATAGTACTCGTCGACCCAAAGAAAGTGGAGTTCAGTGTCTATGCTTCCATTGAGAATCACTTCTTGGCCAAGATACCCGACGACGACTCAGAACCCATCATCACCGATGTTACCAAGGTGATTCACACGCTGAACTCGCTGTGTAAGGAGATGGATACCCGCTACGACCTGCTGAAGATGGCACAGGCCCGTAACATCAAAGAGTATAACAAGAAATTCATTGACCGTCAGTTGAATCCTGAGCATGGTCATAAGTATATGCCATATATCGTGGTGGTTATCGATGAATTTGGCGACCTGATCATGACTGCCGGCAAGGAAGTTGAATTGCCTATTGCACGTATTGCCCAGCTGGCCCGTGCGGTGGGTATCCATATGATTATTGCTACCCAGCGTCCTACTACGAATATCATCACAGGTACCATCAAGGCAAACTTCCCAAGCCGTATTGCCTTCCGTGTGGGTGCCATGATTGACTCACGAACCATTCTGGACCGTCCTGGTGCCCAGCAGTTGGTGGGCCGAGGAGACATGCTCTATCTGAACGGTGGTGAGCCCGTCCGTGTGCAGTGTGCCTTTGTAGACACGCCTGAGGTGGAGCGCATCAATAAGTTCATATCCGACCAGCAGGGCTATCTGTCGGCATTTGAACTGCCCGAGCCAGACACTGATGACGGCGATGGCGGTGAGAGCCGTGATGTGGACATGCAGCATCTGGATCCGATGTTTGAGGATGCAGCACGTCTAATTGTCCGTGAACAGAGCGGTAGTACCAGTTTGATTCAGCGTAAGTTCGCCATTGGCTACAACCGTGCTGGTCGCTTGATGGATCAGTTGGAAAGAGCAGGTATCGTGGGAGCCGCCCATGGCTCCAAACCCCGCGAAGTATTAATTACAGACGAAAACAGTTTAGAAAATCTATTATCACAATGGAGAAGCTAAGGATAACAATTGTTGCACTGCTGATAGCAGTAGCATCGTATGGTCAGACAGCAAAAGAAGTCTTGGACAAGGCTGCTGCTGCTGTTTCTAACAAGTCGGGCATTACCGCCTCGTTCACACTTAAGGGTGGGCAGATGAACGACAAGGGTACCATCAACATCAAGGGAAAGAAGTTTCAGATTACCACTCCCGACGTTGTTATTTGGTTCGACGGGAAGACTCAATGGTCGTATGTCAAGAAAAACGACGAGGTAAACGTCTCGAATCCGAACGAATCGCAGTTGCAGGCCTTGAATCCCTATAATTTTATATATATGTATAAGAAGGGATATAATAGTACGCTGGCCAAGAAGGGCAGTAACTACGAAGTTCACCTGACGGCAACAGACAAAAAGAAGTCGGTTCAGGAAATGTATATCACCATCCAGCCAAAAACCTACATTCCATCAGAGATTCGCATCAAACATCCAAGAGGGTGGAACACCATTGAGGTGAACAACGTCAAGAAGGCTAATCTTTCCGATGGAATCTTCCATTTTAACTCAAAAGACTTCCCCACAGCAGAAGTAATCGACCTCCGATGAACAAGATTAAACTATTCTTTCTGTTGCGCAAGAACACGAAACTGAGTGAGAAGCGCAACCCCATGTTTGAAGCCAACCAATATAGTAAGTTGTTTGGCTATATCATGGCCAGCATATTAGCTATCGAATTCATTGCCATTGGCACCTTTCTCGGCTGGTTGGCAGCAAAGGAAGATATCCCCATGATGCTCTTCTACATCATGCCGTTCCTGCTCATTCTTGATTTCGGCATGCGCTTCATGACCCAACAGACTCCGATGATGCTGGTCAAACCCTACCTGCTGACTCCCATCAGCAAATATACAGCTATCGATTGTTTTCTCATCAGGCAGGTTCTTGATGCCGGCAACCTGTTCTGGATGGTCATTTTCCTGCCTTACGTTTTCATCGTCTGGTGTGGTGGAGTGACGTTTTGGACAGCCATTGGCATGCTGCTGCTACTTCACTTCATGGTGGTTGTCAATAGCCAATGGTACCTGCTGGTTCGCACACTCGTTAATCAAAGCATGTTCTGGTGGGCTCTGCCAGCTGCATTCTATGGACTCTTAATAGCTCCGTTCTTCGTACTACCCGATGATCTGCTTGACAAATACACTGATTTCATCGAGGATTGTTTCGAACGTATGAACTCACTATGGTGGCTCTTCCTGCTATTTGCCCTCCTGTTCACCATACTATTTGCCATCAACCGCTATTTGCAGATGCATCTGGTGTACGACGAAATCTCATCGAAAGAGAAAGCTAAACTCAAGCATGTGTCGCAATTTACGGCTCTCGACCGCTTCGGACAAATTGGCGAATACCTGAAACTGGAACTGAAAAGCGTTATGCGCAACAAGGCCATCCGTACCCGTTTTCTACAGGCTGTCATACTGCCTACGATGTTCTCGCTGTGCATAGCCTTCCTCGACATCTACAAGACATCTTTCGAGCGCAACTTCTTCTGCCTCTATGCCTTCATTTTCTTCGGTGCGGCTAACCTTGTCAAGATTATGTGTCCTGAGGGTAACTACATTGATCTGCTGATGGTGCACAAGGAAAATATTCTGACCTTGCTACGTGCTAAATACTATTTCTATTGTGCTGTACTGCTGTTACCCATGGTCATCACACTTATTCCCGTATTCACAGGAAAGTTCACCATACTCATGATACTGGCCTACCTGCTGACGGCTACGGGTCCTGTCTATTTCATGCTTTTCCAACTGGCTGTCTGGAACAAACAGACGCTGCCACTCAATGACAAGATTACAGGAAAAAACCAGATGGAGAACAAATGGCAGGGCATCGCATCGATGGTGGCTATGTTCGTACCTGTCATTCTTGTGTTGATATTGCAAGCTATCTTCGATGAAAATACAGCTTACATTACCCTCATCATCATCGGTGCCGCCTTTACACTCACCGAGAGTTGGTGGCTTCGAAACATCTATCGCCGAATGATGAAACGTCGCTATGCCAACCTTGAAGGGTTCCATAGTACGAGGTGAGTGACAAGTGATAAGTGATGAGTGATGAGTGATGAGTGATGAGTGATAAGTAATCAGAATGAAAACGATTCTCATTCAGGTTGGGAAGACGGTGAATAAGCACTTCATAGTCGGTATCAACGATTATGTGGAACGTATCAATCACTACATGCCATTCGACGTGATGACCATTCCCGAATTGAAAAACACCAAGAATCTGACGGAAGATCAGCAAAAACAGGCCGAAGGAGAGCTTATCATCAAACAGCTCCTGCCCTCGGATACGGTAGTTCTCCTCGATGAACACGGCACAGAATATCGCAGCATAGATTTTGCCCGTTGGCTGGAGCAAAAGCGCAATACGGCACGCCGTCTCATCTTTGTCATTGGGGGTCCTTACGGATTCTCGAAGGACGTCTATGCAAGGGCCAACGAACAGGTGTCGCTTTCCAAGATGACGTTTTCCCACCAGATGATTCGCCTCACCTTTACCGAGCAAATCTATCGTGCATGCACCATTATCAAAGGAGAGCCCTACCATCACGAATGACAGTAGGGCTCCATCTTACATCTTACTTCTTCCATCTTACTTCTTCCCTCTTACTTCTTCTCAGGAATCTGCTTCAGCACGTCGAGCAGATGATCCCACACCATTTGTACGGTAGGAATATGCAGTCGCTCGTCCGGCGTGTGCACAAAGCGCAGCGTAGGACCAAACGACACCATATCGAGGTTCGGATAACGCTCCGAGAACAATCCACACTCCAATCCGGCATGAATACCACGCATGATGGGTTCCTTGCCAAACAGTTTCACATACGATTCCTTGACGATTCGCTGCAGGTCACTGTGTGAACGCATCTTCCAAGCAGGATAGCCGTCGGAATGCTTCACCTCGGCTCCAGCCAGTCGGAAGCATGCACCAATGGTAGCACACATATTGTCGAGGTTCGACATCACATTGCTTCGCTGCGACGATAAGATATCGATGGAATCGTCAGTAGTCTTAATGCTGGCAATATTGCTGCTGGTTTCCACCAAACCGTTCAGAGCAGGATCCTGGCAAATGGCATAGATACCATTATCCACAGCCTGCAGGGCAAAGATGAAGTTGCGTGCTACCCCACTCTCGATGACAGGCTCAGGATCTGTGCTCTCCATCGTCCACACCATCTGCGTATCCGTCACGCAGAACTCGTCCTCCACCTGCGAAGCAAAAATGTTCCAATCGGCCTTTATATTTTCCTTCACATCATGCGGTACGGCAATGACAAACATACCGTCACGGGGAATGGCATTGTGCAGCTTGCCGCTGTTGAACTGAGCCAGACGAACACCTTCGTATTTATTGATGGTCTGATAGAGGAAACGACCCAACAGCTTGATGGCATTGGCACGCTGCTTGTTGATATCATCACCCGAGTGACCACCCACCAAGCCCTTCAACTGAGCACGCAGGAAGAACAGCCCGGCAGGAGCATCGACCTTTTTAATGGTAAACTTTGCCGTTGTATTACGTCCGCCGGCACAAGAAACAAAGATCTCACCCTCGTCCTCTGAGTCGAGGTTAATCAGGTAGTCGCCTGTCATAAAACCAGCCTTCATACCCTCAGCGCCAGTAAGACCTGTCTCTTCGTCACGAGTGAATACACACTCGATGGGACCATGCTCGACATCATCCGATGCCAATAATGCCAGTTCCATCGCACAACCGATACCGTCGTCGGCACCCAGCGTCGTACCCTCTGCTGTCAACCACTCACCATCAATATAGGTCTTGATGGGGTCGTTGTCGAAATCAATCTCGTAGTCCACCAGTTTATCGCACACCATATCCATGTGGCTCTGCAGAATTACCGTCTTGCGGTTCTCCATGCCTGGTGTGGCACCCTTGCGGATAATGACATTACCCGTTTCGTCTACTTTCGTATCCAATTCGTGGCTTTCACCCCAATCTTTCAGATACGCAATCATCTTCTCTTCGCGCTTCGAAGGACGCGGAATTTGGTTAATCTTCGCAAATTGCTCGAAGACAACAGCTGGTTTTAACTCACTTTTATTCATAATTAATATTTATTTAAATGTTTCATAACTCATGTTTAATCTTTATTTTGTACCTTTGCAGGCGAATTTGCACGCAAAGTTAATCATTTATGACGAAAATACTGCTATCAAGTGCGTTAATAATTGCTATCGGCATGGCTTTTTTGCTTGTGAAAGTACTTTTTCGCAAGAATGGCACCTTCTCGTCCCAGCACATCCACGACAGTAAGGCCATGAAGGATCGCGGCATCCACTGCGCCATTGACCAGGACCGCGAGATGCGTACCAAGAGCAGATTTGCCGTTAAAGAGAAATCAGACATCGCATTATCGGAATAACAAAATAATAAAAATAAAAAAGGAAAAAATGAACAAGTACATGATGATGGCCGCAGGTGCTGTATTGGCACTGGCCTCTTGCAACAATGCAAGCCCCAAGATGGATGAACAACCTGCAACAGCCGACAATGGTACTGCTGGTGGTGTGAAGATTGCTTACGTAGAGGTTGACTCACTGATGACACAGTATGAATTCTGCAAGGAGTTTACGCTGACCCTTCAGAAGAAGAGCAACAACGCCCGTAACACGCTGAACCAGAAAGGTCAGCAACTGCAGAATGCTGCTGCTAACTTCCAGCAGAAGCTGCAGAACAACGGTTTCACCTCTCGTGAGCAGGCTGAGAGCCAGCAGGCTGCCATCCAGCGCCAGCAGCAGAGCCTTCAGGAGCTGCAGGCCCGTTTGGAGAACGAACTGGCTCAAGAGACTCAGAAATATAACGAGGCCCTTCGCGACTCTCTGATGCACTTCCTCGATGCCTACAACAAGGATAAGAAGTACGATCTCATCCTGACCAAGCAGGGGGACAACATTCTCTATGCAGCCAAGCGTTTCGACATTACCAACGATGTCATCAACGGCTTGAACAAGCGTTACAAGAAGGCACCTGCCAAGAAGGAAGAAGCCAAGAAGGACGAGAAGAAGTAAGAGGTCAGATGTAAGATGTGAGGAATGGACATCCAGAAGATTCTGACGAAACTCCGCATCACAGAACTTAACGAGATGCAGCAACACGCCGCCGAAGCCATCACTGGCACCGACGGTGATGTTGTTTTGTTGTCTCCTACCGGTTCGGGCAAAACGCTGGCCTATCTCCTACCCCTTGTACAACTGCTTGACAGCACCTCCGATGACGTTCAAGCCATAGTAATCACACCTGGCCGTGAATTAGCCCTACAGTCAGATACCGTACTGAAAAGCATGGGTTGCGGTCTCCGTTCTACAGCCTGCTACGGCGGTCGTGCAGCGATGGACGAACATAAGGTATTGAAAGAGATACGTCCGCAAATCGTCTTCGGCACTCCTGGACGTCTGAACGACCACCTCGACAAGGAAAACCTATCGCGTTACCAGATTCGCTATATGATTATCGATGAGTTCGACAAGTGTCTCGAGATGGGATTCCAGAGTGAGATGCAGAAACTCATCAAAAGCTTGCCTGGTCTCCAACGCCGCATTCTGTTATCAGCCACCAATGCTGAGCAGATTCCTCAGTTTGTCAACATGGCTAGGAAAGGTACGCTGATAGACTTCTTACCTGAAGACGAGCAGACCTCCGAGCGTGTCACACTCTACGAAGTGCATAGTCCACAAAAGGACAAACTCGATACGCTCCGCCAACTGCTGTTAAGTTTTGGCGACGAAAGCAGCATCGTGTTCCTCAACTATCGCGAGTCGGTAGAGCGCGTCAACAGCTACCTGGTTGAACAAGGCTTTACCACCAGTTGTTTCCATGGTGGTCTGGAGCAACGACAGCGTGAGGATCAGCTCTATCGGTTCAGCAACGGATCGGCAAACGTCCTTGTTGCTACCGATTTGGCATCACGCGGTCTCGACATTCCTAACATCCAGAACATCATTCACTACCACCTGCCTGAGAGCCAGGAAGGCTACATCCACCGTGTAGGTCGAACGGCCCGATGGGATGCCACAGGTCACACGTTCTTCATCCTTAATAGCCAGGAGCACATCCCCGACTATGTCGAAGGCAACATCGAGAAGTATCTACTCCCCTCGCCCGTTGGAGAGGGGTTGGGGGTGAGGCCTCCCCGCATGAAGACCCTCTATATCGGCAAAGGCAAGAAGGATAAGCTATCGAAGGGCGATATTGTAGGTTTTCTCTGCAAGAAGGGTGGACTGACAGCCGATGAAATCGGACGAATCGACGTAAAAGACCGATATACGTATGCTGCCGTCAAACGCGAAAAACTGCAACAGGTGCTTCGTCTGACGCATGGGGAAAAGATCAAGGGTATTAAAACCCTCGTTGAAGAAGTACGTTAATGGTCAATAATTTATTTTTTGCCACTCCGACTTGACAAAAAGCAATCAAAACGGCATATTTTACTTAATTATTGCTCAAATATTTGGCCAATTAAAATAAAAAGTGTAATTTCGCACCACATTTTTCAAAAAGACAGAAAACAGAACATAAAATATATCACTAAATCAACATTAGAACAATGAAGAAGTACAACTTTAACGCCGGTCCTTCGATGCTTCCTCGCGAGGTCATCGAGAAAACCGCTCAACAGTGTCTTGATTTCAATGGCTCAGGTCTCTCATTGATGGAGATCAGCCACCGTGCAAAGGACTTCCAGCCCGTCGTTGACGAGGCTGTTGCTCTCGTCAAGGAGCTCCTCGATATTCCCGAGGGCTACTCAGTCATTTTCCTCGGTGGTGGTGCAAGCCTCGAGTTCTGCATGATTCCTTACAACTTCCTAATCAAGAAGGCTGCTTACCTGAACACGGGTGTTTGGGCTAAGAAAGCCATGAAGGAAGCTAAGTTTTTCGGTGAGGTCGTAGAGGTGGCTTCTTCAGCTGATGCCAACTATACCTTCATTCCCAAGGAATGGAGCGTTCCCGCTGATGCTGACTATCTGCACATCACTACTAACAACACCATCTATGGTACTGAGATTCGCAAGGACCTTGACGTCAATGTGCCCCTGATTGCCGATATGTCTTCAGATATCTTCAGCCGTCCCATCGACGTAAAGAAGTATGACGCCATATATGCTGGTGCCCAGAAGAACCTGGCTATGGCCGGTGTGACTATCGTTATCGTGAAGGACGAGAAGTTGGGTAAGGCTCCTCGCGAGATTCCTACCATGCTTGACTACCGCACACACGTCGACAAGGGTTCTATGTTCAATACGCCTCCTGTGGTACCCATTTACTCAGCTCTTGAGACCCTCCGATGGATTAAGAAGAACGGTGGCGTCGAGGCTATGGACAAACTGGCCAAGCAGCGTGCAGAGATTGTTTATGGCGAGATTGACCGCAACAAGATGTTCCAGGGTACCGCTAAAGCTGAGGATCGTTCGCTGATGAACCTCTGCTTCGTGATGGCTCCTGAGTATAAGGAACTCGAGAAGGACTTCCTCGACTTCGCCGTATCAAAGGGTATGGTTGGTGTGAAGGGTCACCGCTCAGTAGGTGGTTTCCGTGCTTCTTGCTACAACGCCCAGACCATCGAAGGCTGCAACGCCCTCGTTGCCTGCATGAAGGAATTCGAAGCTAATCATTAATATATTAATAAGGTATATGAAAGTATTAGTTGCAACAGAAAAGCCATTTGCCGCAGCCGCTGTGAATGGTATTAAAGCAGAAGTAGAAGCAGCAGGCAACGAGCTGGTGCTGCTTGAGAAATATACTGAAAAGGCACAGTTGCTGGACGCAGTGAAGGATGCAGATGCATTGATTATCCGTTCGGATAAGGTCGACGCCGAGGTGCTCGATGCTGCCAAGCAGTTGAAGATTGTGGTTCGCGCTGGTGCAGGTTACGACAACATCGACCTCGCTGCTGCTACCGCCCACAACATAGTTGCCGAGAACACTCCCGGCCAGAACGCCAATGCCGTAGCCGAACTCGTGTTCGGTCTGTTGGTAATGGCTGTTCGTGGTTTCTACAATGGCAAGAGCGGTTCTGAACTACTCGGTAAGAAGCTGGGTATCCTCGCTTTCGGTAATGTAGGCCGCAACGTGGCTCGCATCGCCAAGGGCTTCGGTATGGACGTCTATGCTTACGATGCTTTCTGCCCTGCAGAGGTCATCGAGAAGGCTGGTGTTCACGCTGTTGCCAATCAGGACGCTCTCTTCGAGACCTGCGATGTCGTATCACTCCATATCCCAGCTACTCCTGAGACCAAGCAGAGCATCAACTACGCGCTCGTTGGTAAGATGAAGAAAGGTGGCATCCTGGTAAACACAGCCCGCAAGGAGGTTATCGACGAGGCTGGTCTTATCAAGCTGATGGTCGAGCGCGAGGATCTGAAGTTCGTCACCGACATCATGCCTGATGCCAACGACGAGTTCCAGAAGTTCGAAGGTCGTTACTTCTCTACTCCTAAGAAGATGGGTGCCCAGACTGCCGAGGCCAACATCAACGCTGGTATTGCTGCTGCCAAGCAGATCAATGCCTTCTTCAAGGATGGTGACACCAAGTTCCAAGTAAACAAATAATCCTTCAGTAAAAGGATTGTACAAGGAAGCCCGGGCATTTGCTCGGGCTTCTTTATGTATTATGCTTTTTAAATTATTATAGTCTCAGTCCGAAAAAGGCACGAGCCACCCACTTGGTCTGCTTGACAACTACTTTGTCATCTTTAAATAGTGGGTTGCTCATATTGAAGGTGGCACCGACATTATATTTTGGCGAGAAATGGTAGACCACAGCAGCACGTTCGTTGAAAATCAGGTTGAGACTCGCTGCCTTGTCAGTTACCTCATAATTGTTGACATTGAGCGTATTATGCTTGTATAGCACAAAGGCGGGCAACACCGACAGATGCAACAGCCATTGCGAACGACGTCCGAGCGCCCAGTTATAGCCATAGCCACCACCAATGCCGACATTGCCAAAGGTGAGTTTCATTTCCGGTGCCTTTGGAGCGTGTTGTTTCATTTCGTCCGTTGTCTTGATACTACCAGCCTGAACGCTGACTCCCACTAACCACGATCCGGCCGAGCGTCGTTGGAAGTAATTCTGGTTCAAGGCTGCAGGAAAGGAGAACTGACGATGGTTAAATGTGTAGTAGCCCGTCACATTATACATTTTCATCAGCAACCCGTCATCACCCAAATGCTTTTTGTCGCCCCACTTCATATCTCCACCCAACGACGTGGCTCGCTGGTAGTTGAAGTTAAAACTGAACCGTTGTCCGTAGTACTCAAAGTTAAACACATGGTCATCATGCTTGTCGGGACTAAACGACAATGCGACGGCCACATCGCAATAGTTCACCTCCAAGCTGAGTGATTTATTACCTCTTGTGTGCAGATCGTAATCCGAGTGAATGCCATTGACAGTACCCTTGGCGTGAATGAATGAACCCGTATAACTGGCCAAAAAACGAAACAGCCACTTCTGGTGTGGACGAGCAACATAATTAGTGTCGTATTTCGTTTTGTAATAGTGAGCTGTGAGTTTCTTGTCCACCTGCTTCGACAAGTCCTCCAGTTGAGCGACAGGATCCTTTCTCACGCTATCGGTAGCGACGGTATGCGCCCCTGCCATTAAAGGTATAAAAGTACAAAGCAAAAAGAAAAAAAGGCATGATGGTAAAACAGCTTTCACCATTCGTTCCGTCAAATTAAATAACTTATCCTTTTCCATTCTTGCCTTGTTACCTTACAATCTGCAGGTCAGTCCAATCTTCGTCTCAAAGGTGTTCGCATGTACCTTTGGATGGGATTTATAGAAGGTACGGCGTGAATAGTAGGATGCCGACAAAGAGATAGACCACTGCTTGGTGAAGTGTCGTTCTATGACAGGATTAATAACCAGCAGGGCAGCATTGCTATGGTCACCCTGTACGTTCAAGTAGTGCAAATCCTTGGTACCGTCAATAAAGGGTTGCAGATCTATGTCCTCATAACCCTTCCACGTATAGATTCGGAAATATTTTGCGTTAAGCGTGATACGTCCGAAACGTCCGAATTCAATCTGTGTCTTCGATTTGATACTAAATCCGCTACCCATATTGTAGTCACGCTCGATGACATTAAAGTAGTCGCTCTTGGTACCGCCCAACAAAATGCCACTAATGAACATGCGCTGTTCCAGCTTCGACATGGCACCCGCTTTGGGCAGGGATAGGATGAATCCTGGGCCAAAAGCAGCAGCCTCACTGAAACGATATGGTGTCAGCTCTGAACCGTCTTCGATGGGCTTCGAATCGTAGTAGTTAAAGTGCTGGTAGATACCAAACTCACCGGCCATGCCCTTTTTGTCAAGAATAGGCGTACTCCACAGACGTCCCAAAATCGAAAGTTGGTTGATGGGAGGTTGTCCACCTCCAAAAGCCATGTTCATCTCGATATCGAAGAAATCATAGGGTGTTTTATGGTGCTCGCCGTCTACGGGTGTACCATACATCAAGGTCAGATTGACGGTCGGTGCATGAATACCACGGAACAGTGCACCGTCATCGGCCAAATAGCGCCATCCCAGCGACACCGATCCTTCGATGGGTATCTTGCTGTAGTCATGATAACGATAGTGATCGCGACGGACACGCCAGGCATCACCACTAATGATACGGTGCAATCCCTGAATAGGGTTTACGATGGCTGCTGCTGCCTCACGTAGGAAACGGGAGAAGCCACGATCACGATCATCGAGCATGGTAAGACTCAGTCGGTGAGTCATTTCACCAATAGCCATACCCCCACAACTGGTGGCCAAAATGTCATTAATCGCAGGTGGTTCCGTCTCACCAAACAGTTCCCACATCAGCGAACCGCCCAGAGCATAGGGAGCCGATTCCCAGAACGTCAGGCCATTGGTTCGTGCAGCGTTGAAATAAAGGTTACCATGATAGGGATGCAGGAACAAATTCGTGATAAAGAAGTCATTATCCCATACAAAACCCGTCTCAAAGTTATGCCAGATGCTGTTCAACGTTGTCTGAGCAAACTCCGACTTGGCAACATAGCGGTCGAACAGCTGCACACCCACATTGATGCCCGTCACCTCGGCAGCAGCCCACCAGTAGTGTTTCTTCACAGGCAGTGCCATCGTGGAGTCGCTGGCTACAAACGACTTCCTATCATCTTCCCAGACACCATTCCAAGTACTTTCCTGGTCGCGCTGAGCCCGGAAGGTCAGACCCAATTCTACCAAAGGTCGGTTACGATAGGTCTCGTTGCGGTCATAGTACCGCGTCAGGCCCCATCCCACCGAGGCAAAAGCACCAATCTTCTTGCTGATCTGATAGTCGGCATTAATGCGGGCCTGCAGAGAGTACAGACGCTCAGGGCCTTCGGCGCTGTTTTTATGGAAGGTCTCCACATGATAGTACCCCAAATCACCGCTCAGGCTCCATTTAGGCGACAGCTGCACGTATTGTCCAAGACGGTAAAACACAGATCCCGAGAACTTCGAATCAAGCCCCATGAAATGCGTTCCCACACCAAAAATATTGTAAGTACTCTTGTTGCGCCAACGCATGGCAATATTTCCTTTGGTTGACGAACCGCCATACATCATCACGTCAATAGTGGTCATCGGGTTGACGTTCACCAGACCAATTTTATGGCCGATACTGTCGAACGACACGTTGATGAGTCCAATCTGCCACCCGCGGGGGTGCTTGCGAGCCACGTTGACCAAGCCAACCTGTGCTCCATCGAGCGAGTCGGCATAGTTTACGGCACCCATCTGCCAACCACGCATCATAGCCGACGAGACGTTCAGAATCGCTGACAACTGCAAACCACGGTCCATGCCGTTGACAATATTGTTTACAGAACTCAACTGCAAGCCATTAAACCGTTGTGCCGAGGCATTTGAAACACCCGACAACTGCAGGCCATGACCGCCATCTGTCGCTACAGACGATATCAAACCAAACTGGATGCTTTTCACCGAGTCCTGTACACTAACAATACCCACAGGACTCTTCTGGGCCATTGCTGTAAAAGGTAAAAAGGTAAAAAGGTAAAAGAATAAAACCCATTTAACCTCTTTTTTTACCAGTCCGCCCCGATTGTTTATCGCCATGCTTTTATACTTATTTCTTTTTTACCTTTTTACTTTTTTATCTTTTTACCTTTCTTAAATACTCAGTTCATCGAGCACTGTAATCAGTCGCTTGTCGAAACGCTTATCGGTACGGATACACTCTGAGAAGGGTACATAGACGATGTCGTTGTTGCGCACACCGATCATGACGTTGCGCTGCCCCTGCATGATGGCCTCGATAGCTCCCACACCCGTGCAGCTGGCCAGGATGCGGTCACGAGCCGACGGACTGCCTCCACGCTGCAGATGACCCAGAATCGATACACGCACATCGAAATTCGGGAACTCTTTCTTCACGCGGTCGGCATAATAGAGAGCACCACATTTGGGACTCTCAGAGACGATGACGATGCACGACTTCTTCGACTTACGGATGCCACGGCCCATGAATGCGGCTAACTGGTCCACATCGGTTACTTCCTCAGGGACGATGGCAGCCTCTGCGCCACAGGCAATGGCACAGTTCTGTGCCAGGAAGCCGGCATCACGGCCCATCACCTCGACGAAGAAGATACGCTCGTGAGAATTGGCGGTGTCACGGATGCGGTCCACACAATCCATGATGGTGTTCATCGTTGTGTCGTAACCGATGGTGGCGTCCGTTCCATACAGGTCGTTGTCAATCGTTCCCGGCAGACCGATACAGGTGAAATCATACTCCATAGCAAAGTCGCGGGCACCCGTCAGCGAACCGTTGCCGCCGATGACTATCAGGGCGTCAATTTCCTCCTTCTTACAGGTCTCGTAGGCCTTCTGCCGACCCTCTGGAGTCATGAACTCCATACTACGTGCAGTCTTCAGAATAGTACCGCCCCTGGTAATGATGCCACTGACATCCTCGGTAGTAAATTCCTTCACCTCATCATTGATGAGTCCGTCATAACCACGATAGATGCCTTTGATTTTGAAACAGTTGTAAATACCCGCACGTGTTACGGCGCGGATAGCAGCATTCATGCCGGGGGCATCGCCACCCGACGTCAGAATACCGATAGTCTTTATCTTACTCATAATTGTTATGTGTCTAATTGTGAAATTTCAACTACTTCGTAGCGCCGCCAAGAGCGATGTAAAGGGCAATGACGGCCTCGGCAGCATCGTACATGTTCATGGCCTGACTGAGCTGGGCGTCAAGTAGCGACTCCTGTGCCTTCAGCACCTCGAGATAGCTCGCCTTACCATTGTCCATCAGTTCATGGGTTCCGGTATATGCCTCGCCGAGCACCTGTACCTGTCGCTGATAGTAGCCATGCTTCTCGCGTGCTGACATGCAGTCGGCCATAGCCTCATTCACCTGGTTGCCGGCATTGATGACCGTCTGCACATACTTCTTCTGCAGGTCCTCCTCAGTGAGCTGGGCAATCTTCTTGCTGGCAATGAGCTTGCCACGGGCGAAGATGGGCTGCGTCAACGAACCGACGGCCGAGAGCAACAGCTTACCCGGATCGACGACAATGCCGGCATTATTGGTCCATCCGGCAGAGCCGCTCAGGTTAATGCTGGGGTAGAAAGCAGAACGGGCCGCCTGTGTGTTATAGAACGCCTCTTCCATCGCATGGTTGGCCATGCGGATGTCAGGACGGTTCTCGAGCATCTGAGCCGGAATGCCGATAGTCAGATATTTGGCATCAAACATACGCTGTTCGGCATCGCCCTGTGCCTCAGCATGATGGAGTGGTGATACGCCCCACTTCTGGCGGTTGATGTGCTGTGGGCTGACAGCCAACAGCCTGCAGATGGCATTCTCAACGGAGCGGATGTTGCGGCGGGTGTCTACGATCTGTGTCTTCACACTCAGATAGGATGCCTCCATCTGGTTGACGGCGGTGCTATAGGCCTTACCATTCTCCCATAGAGCGTGCTCTGTCTCCAGCGACTTGTTCCAGAGACTGTCGGTCTGCATGAGGATTTCCAACTGGCGGTCGAGTACCTGCAGCAGGAAGTACTGCTGGGCTGTGGTTGAGATGAGGTTGACGCGTACGGCATCCTCCTGCATCTCAGCCTGCAGGCGCACGGCTTTGGCAGCACGTTTCTGGTTGGTGATGGAACCGAACACGTCGATATCCCACGACAGCTGCAGCGGCAGATTGTAAGTCTTTGACCAGGGGTTGTCGTCGAACTTTGACAGTGTTCCCTGCGGTGCCAGACTGAGTGCAGGCAGATAAGCCAGCTTGGCAGCCTTCAGCGATGCCTCGCTCTTCTCAACAGCGATGCGCGCGGAGTTCAGGTCAGTATTGTTAGCCAGCACCTGCTCGATGAGTTGCTGCAGCACGGGGTCGGTAAAGAATTCGCGCCACGACATCTGGGCGATAGTCTGTTCTCCCGTGCCCTGCCGGATGTCTTGGCTGGTGCCAAAAGCGTCGGCAGGTTCCTCAACAGTCTTCTCATACTTATTATATATGCCGCAGCCCGTGAGTGTCATACCCACGACTGCGACGGCGATGATATTCTTGATTTTCATATTCATTTCCGTAATTACGTTATTCCGTTATAACGACATCGTTAGTTTCACTCTCAACTTTCACTTCTTTACCTTGGAACTTCTCGTGTAGTTTCTGGAACACGATGAAGAAGGCGGGCACGACGAAGAGTAAAGCTACGGTACCGACGCTCATACCGCCGATGACACCGAGGGCGAGGGCACGGTTACCGTTGGCACCGGCGCCACCCTCGATGACGAGCGGTACCATACCGATGATCATCGTGGCCACGGTCATCAGGATGGGGCGCAGACGCTCCTTACAAGCCTCAAAGGCTGCCTCACTGATGGTCATACCCTGAGCACGGCGCTCAGTGGCAAACTCGGTAATCAGGATGGCCGTCTTGGCCAACAGACCAATCAGCATGATGACACCCGTCTGCAAGTAGATGTTGTTGTCCATACCAGGCAGGCCCAACATATTGCCGAAGTAGGCAAAGATGAATGCACCCATCAGTCCGAACGGCACGCTGAACAGCACGGCCAACGGTGTGAACCACGAGTTGTAGAGGGAAGCCAAGATGAGATAGATCAGGATGGCACAGATCACGTAGATAAGTGTGGTGGCATTAGAGCCTGCAGCCTCCTCCAGCTCACGCGACATGCCGCTGTACTCGTAGGTAGCCGTTGAAGGCATCTCCTGCTTAAACACTTCGGCAATGGCTTTATGGGCATCGCCTTCGGTGTAGCCGCTACCAGTAGTAATGTAACAGGATAAGCTCTGGAACAGGTTGAAGTGCTCGATACTTGGCGGACCGACAATTTCCTTCAGTGAGACGAACTCGGAGATGGGCGCCATCTTGCCGTCCCTCACCTGCACGAAGATGTTGTTCAGCGACGACGGATCAAGACGGTATTCGGGCGAGGCGGCAGCCATGATGCGATAGACCTTACCAAACTGGTTGAAGTTACCGATGTAAGCACCACCGCAGAAGGTTCCAAGCGTATTGAGCACGTCGGCAGGTGCTACGCCGGCACGATCGCATTGGGCAGGATCGACATCGACCTGATATTTCGGGAAGCGCTCAGAGTACGTCGACATGGCGGAGGCAATCTCCGGACGCTCCGACAGTTTGGTCAGGAAGTGCTCAGTCTGCTTGGCAAACTCCGACAGGTTGCCATCGGTGGGGTCTTCCACCACCAGACTCACACTGTTACTTGTACCATAGCCGGGAATCTGAGGCAGCTCGAAGGGCATCACCTGCACATCCTTGATATCTTGGCAGTCAAAGTAGAATCGATACATGACGAGTGTCAGCAGGTGGTTCATGCCCGGACGCTCTTCCCAGTTCTTCAGACGGACGATGAGGGTAGCGAAGTTAGAACCTGCACCCGAGAACATACCGTAACCGCAACATACGGCGAAACTCTCCAGTTCAGGAATCTTCTTCACCTTCGCCTCCACTTGTTTCACCATCTCACGGGTCTGCTTCAGCGTGGCTCCTTCCGGTGCACGCAACTCAGCCAAGAACACACCCTGGTCCTCCTGGGGCACGAGACCCGATGGCAGACTCTTCATGAAGAATACCAGCAGCACGGCAGCCACAGCCAACACACTCCATGCCAAGATGGGGCGCTTGATGAACTTCTGGACGGCTTTGCTGTATTTGTTGTAGATGGCATTATAGCTCACGGTGTAGGCCTTCTTCGTGTAGTAGGTCAGACCCTTGCCTTCCTGCTTACCTTCTTTCATGCGCATCATTATGGCACAAAGGGCAGGACAGAGCGTCAGGGCCGATACACACGACAGACCGACAGACGAGGCAATCGTCACACCGAACTGCGTGAAGAACGTGCCTGAGGTTCCTGGCATGAAGGTCACGGGGATGAACACCGCCATAAATACTAAGGTACACGATACCACGGCTACCGACACCTCGCTCATGGCCTGGCGGGTGGCCTCACGGGCATCGCTGATACCGCCCTCCATCTTCGCCATGACGGCCTCGACCACCACGATGGCGTCATCCACCACCGTACCGATGGCCAGCACCAATGCAAACAGCGTCAGGATGTTCAGCGAGAAGCCTGCCAGCGAGACGATGGCAAAGGTACCCAGCAGCGACACGATAATCGAGATAGAGGGGATGATGGTGGCCTTGAAGTTCTGCAGGAAGAAGAACACCACCAAGATAACGAGGATGATGGCAATGACAAGCGTCTCGACCACGTTGTGGATGGCTGCGAAGAGGAAGTCGTCACTGGTCATCAAGGTCACTACCTCCAGTCCGGCAGGCATCGTAGACTTCGCCTCCTCAAAGGCCTTCTTGATGCGGGCGTTCACCTGAGTAGCGTTAGCACCAGGCGCCGCGAATACCATGAACATGGCACCCGGCTTATCCTGGATGTTCGATGTGAAGTTGTAGCTCATGGCACCAATCTTCACCTCGGCCACATCGCTCAGATGCAGCATGCCGCCACCGCTGGTGCGCAGCACGATGTCGTTGAACTCCTCGACAGTCTTCAGTGTACCCTTGTACTGCATCGAGTACTGGTAAGAGTTTTCCGACTGCTCACCCAGCGAACCCACGGCCGATACGAAACTCTGTCCGCCGATGGCTGCGAAGATCTCATTGGGCGTCAGACCATACTGTGCCATCACGTCGGGCTTCAGCCAGATGCGCAGGGCATAGGTGTTACCCAGACTCTGTACGTTACCCACACCGGTGATACGCATCAGTCGCGGTTTGATGTTGATGTCGACGAAGTTCGACACGAAGTCCTCGTCGTACTTGCCATCGGCACTCTTCACGGCGAAGATCTGCAGGATGTTGTTCTGACGTTTTTCTACTTTCACACCCACCTTGATGACGTCGGCAGGCAGCAGTGCCTGTGCTGAGGTCACGCGGTTCTGCACATTCACCGTTGCCATGTCAGGATCAGTACCCTGCTTGAAATAGACAGTAATATCAGCACTACCATCAGAGGCTGCCTTAGACGTCATGTAGGTCATGTCGGGCACACCATTGATGGCCTCTTCCAGAGGCTGGATGACCGACTTCATCACCGTGTTCTCGTCAGCACCGGAATAGCTTGTGTTGACACTCACCGTAGGCGGTGCGATATCTGGGTATTGCTCGACTGCCAGTGTGCTCATCGAGATATAGCCCACCAGTGCGATGACAATCGAGATGGCACATGCCATCACGTATTTATTGATAAAAATATTGTTTTTCATATTTCGAAATATCGATATTACGTTATAACGAAATTACTTTTCACTCTTCTTTTCCTCAGGGAACAGCACCTTCTGTCCCTCGGTGACATTATTGGCACCTGTGGTCACAATCTTGTCACCCACATTCAGGCCACTGGTGATGATGAAGTCCTTACCGTTGCCAGTGTCTGCCGTTGTCACTTCGACAGCCGTAGCCGTACTGTCGGCCTTCACCTTATAAACCTGCGACTTATCCTGAAGGCGTATCACAGCATTCTGGGGAACGACAATCAAATCCTTCTCGGCGAAGACTATCACCACCGTACCCTGTATGCCGGAATAAAGATGACCTTCGGGATTGGGGAATAAGACCTTAGCGGTCAACGAACCGGTAGCAGCATTCACAACACCCGTCAGGCTGGTAAAACGCCCCTTGTGAGGATACTCCGTACCATTCTTCATGACAAACGTTGCAGGAGGCAGTTGGGCAACATATTTCTCTATATCGGCAGCGTTCATACCCTCCTTCACCGCTGATTCGATGACGGCCTCCGTTATGGAGATTTCAGCATACATCGTCGTGTTGCCGCTCAGAATGGTCAGCTGTGTCATCGGCGACACCTGGTCACCAACACGCACGGGAATCTCGCCTATGACACCCGGCACCGTAGCCGTGATGGTGCAGAAGCCAAGGTTCACCTTCGCGCGGTTCACCGATGCTCGGGCCTGAGCCACCGACGCCTGCGCCTGCTTGTACGAGTTCTCCGAGTTGGTCAGCATATAGCTGCTCACGATTTTCTTCTCAAACAGGTTTTTGTTCGACTCGTACTCCAGCTTGGCCGAGTTTTCCTGAGCCAGGGCAGCCTGCAGGTTGGCCTGTGCTGCCTCCAGTTCCAGCTGGGCATTGCGGGAGTCGATGACGAACAGCGTCTGTCCCTTCTTCACCTGCTGACCTTCAGCCACACAAATCTTCATCAACTGACCACTCACCTGTGGTGTAACAGTTACGTCGTTCTGACCTTTCATCCTGGCACTGAACTTATAAGGAAGCTCAATGTCTGATTTCTTCACTGTCATCGTTTCAAACGACGAGTCTGTCTGCTTGGGCATGTCGATACTACATGCCGTCAGACCACTGGCCACCGTAGCTATCGCTACAGCCCATGTCAATACGCTTTTCTTTCTCATTTTGTTGTTTAGGTATTTATGTATATTTAATAATTTCATCGTTCATCAGACTTTTTCGTCCGATTTTCCTGCAAATTTACATATATTTTTGGAAACTACAAAGAAATTAACAGGAAAATAGCGCCAAACACTACAAATTTAAAAATCTTCTGAACGCTGACATTGCTGACATGCTGACATCAGTTTCCATAGAGTGATTAAAAAAGGGTATATAGCTAAAAATACCCTTTTTTATTTTTTTTATTACTCTTAGGAATCAATGTCAGCATGTCAGCAATGTCAGCAAACCGTCCCCTGTCCGACAATAACCCAGCCTTATTTTCCAATAACCTCCGCTTATTTTGAAATAACCCGCCCTTATTGGAAATTAAGGGCGGGTTATTGGTTTTTCACAACAGCTGCTCGAAGAGATCGACAGTGTCGTCTTCTCCTTCAGGGTCAATTGTCTGCTTAAAGTCCAATTGTTCGGAGCCAGCCAGCAGTTGCATGCATATGGGCACCACTTCTGTATCGGGTTTTATATAAATCTTTTTCATCATCGTAATTTACTATTATTATTTAATCATTTTTTTACCATTCACGATGTAGAGACCCTTGGCAGGTTGATCCACGCGCTGACCAGCGAGGTTGTAATAACTGTCAACAGTCACCTGTCCACTGTCAACTGAATTAATTCCGGTTGTTTCGCTGAAACCGAAGGAATTGAACTGCATCTTCACGCTGTCGTTCTTTTCATCCAGGAAGGTAAACGCCACCTTACAGCTGTCGCCGGCAACATACTGGGCATTTGCATCTGCCAGGACACCCGTCTTCAGTGTGGCACCACTGCTGCCCATGCCGGGAATCATGCTGTTGCTGCCACCGCCGTCGGAGTCTGAGATATAGAGATAGGTCATGATGCCGTCAGCCCGCTTGCCGGTCTGCAGCAGCCACTTGTCGTCGGACTGCTCCAGCGTCAGTATCAAGGCATCGTCGGGTACCTCAGTAATTTTGCCGTCGTTGCCAATGGTGATATTGCTGGCATTGCCACCGCCTCCGAACATCGATGCCATCGGGTTGCTGCTGTCGCTGCTGCCGCTGGAACCGGCCTTTCTGTTGAGCACCTTGGGTTTGTCGTCTATCGTAGCCACGATGAGCAGTTTGTCGTTAGGCTTCAACTGGCTGGCATCGGTTACCAACTCGTAGTTGCCCACCATGGTTCCGGCAGGCAGCACTTCACGGTCTCTCACGTCCAGGTTGAACTTACGCTTCATCTTGATGGTGTCGCCAGGCTGCAGCAGCACGGGTGCGTTGACCGTCACCGTGATGATGCCCGACTTCTTGGGAGTCAGCAGACTGTCTGCGTTTTCCACCACCCAGCTGGCAATGTCAGTATCGCTCAGCTTCAGCGAAGTCTTGGGCAGCGAGTTGTCCTGTGCGTTCGTGTTTGTAACCAGCGTGCCACCAAACATATCGGTGATCTGAAAGAGTTCGTCGGTTTGTTTCGTCTGACCATAGTACAATATGACATCTTTCGTAATGAGATTGCGCTCATGCTCCTGCAGGTAGTTGACACGTGGCATCTTCACCGTTTTCTCCTTGTCACCGCCGCCAAACATCGACATCATGTCGTTGTCTTCCGAATAATCCAGCGGACCATATACGGTCACCCAGTCGCCCACGCTGATGTCGTCGGCAGTCATATCAGCCAGTTGCAGTCCACGGCCATTGTTGACGGCCAGTGCGTCGCGGTCGACACCATTGTCGCTGATGGCGTAGGTCACGGTACCTGCTTCCTGTTCGCCCATGAACATGCTCATCATTGAACTCATATCGAAGCCTTCCATACCTTCCATCATGCCCGACATCATTTCCATCATGTCGCCCATGTCTTCCATACCAGCCATAGCTCCGCCGACGCTCGACACGATGCCCTTGACAAAATAGCAGACACCATTGGCAGTCTCCTCGGCATGGTCTTCCTTGGCGTAGGCAATAGCCTCGGCCACGGTGAAGGGATGGTTTCGTCCGCCGGCAGCCTCGCTATCGTCGATACGCAGGACATAGGACGTCAGGTAGTCGTCGTAGCTGGCTGTTGCTGCCACTTGAGCGTAGATGCGCACCGTGCCGCGCTTTTTTAACGTCACGGCACCTGTGTTCTTGTCTACTGTTGCCACGTTCTCGTTACTGCTCCAGTAGGTGATTGTTGCGCTGGCATCTTCGTCTACCACAGCCACGGGGGAAGTGAAGCTGCCATTCAAATCGGCCTCATAGTCATGGCCAGGGAAATGGACCGTAGGATCGGGCAATGAGGTCTCCACCTTCTTGAAGAAAGCCATCTTCGTGGCGGCGATTTCTTTGTTGACGTGTGTTTTACTTGGATCGTTGGCATCTACCGAATCCGCCTCCAGTTCCCAAGTGCTGCCGCCCATCATGGCCTGTATGCCGGAAGCTGTCTTCATACCAACATGGAAATCCTTGGATTTACCCTCGTCAATTTCCACATTTCCCATGAACAGCAGACCTTTGTCCAAATCAAACTTTCTTTTCCATGCATCGTTGTTGCTGACATAGCCCACGCGCAGGTTCTGATCGGAATTGAACAGATAGCGTGTGTTGCCCTTATTCTAGTCATACAAGGATTTCAACACATACTTGCTGTCCGTGCGGTCTGCCGTCCACTGGAGAGTGTCGGCCACCTCGCTGGTGATGCGGTCCAGTTCCTCCTTCAGTGTCACCCCCAGGGCAGGGGGTGCTGCCTTACTCACCGTGTTCTCCCCTTCATACTCAGGGTTATTAAGATTTCGTATTCCCGCACATCATCCTGACCCTCATTCTGAGCGGCAGCGCACGAGCCATGTACGACATGCGGCTCTTCACCCATCACAAAAACGACCTGACCATTATACTGCCAGGTCATGTCATGCACCCTTTGGAGTGTTCCGACGACTTTACCTACGCCCTGCTGTTCATATCGCCGAAGATGCTCGACGACCTCCGTTTCCATACCTTCAGCCACGACTACGAGAAATTCAACAGCGCCCCCTTCTGTTCGCTGACCGACGAACAGGCCGCACACCTGCTCGCCATCGTCGACCAGCTGGCCATCATCGCCAACCACACCGAGCGTGAACTGCCCCACCGCTACCAGGCCCTGTTGGCACAGCTCGCCGTGGGCTACGAGTTTCTCAACTACTACCGTCGCGATCAGGACCGGCAATGGGCAGAGAACCGCTATGCTGACACTTTCAAACGTTTCTGCGACCTCGTAGTAAAGCACTACCGGGAGTCGCGTGAGGTCCAATACTACGCCGATTTGCTGGAACTCACCCCCAAGCATCTCAGCAAAGTCATCCGCACGGCCACCAACGGTCTGTCGCCAGTCAAATGGATTGAACAATACGTGACGGCACAAGCCAAGCGTCTCATCGAGACACGCAGCACACAAACACTTCAGGAAATAGCCTATATGCTCGGATTCACCGAACCCACAGCCTTCTACCGCTACTTCAAGCGTGCCACCGGCATGACTGCCAAACAATACCGTGACAATGTATTATAGTTCTTCGATTACTTTACTACGAGCTTGCGGCCGTTGTTGATGTACACGCCCTTCTGGGTGGGCTGTCCGTAGAGGCGGCGGCCGTCGAGGGTGAACCAGTCGGCGGTGAAGGCCTTGCCGGCAGCGGATTTGGCGATGGAGGTGGGAACGGTCTGATCGGCCAAATAGACCAGTCGGTCGTAGCGGTAATAGCCTCCATTGGCGAAGGGCATGATGGTCGTCAGCAGGTCGTGGTTGGTGAAGACGAGCTCCACGAAGGGTTGGTCGGCAGTCGGTGTGCCTATCCAGCGCCATATCTTCCGGCCGTTGGCGGTGGTACCCACCAGTTCGCAGCGGTCACCGCCCTGTGGACTTTGCAGGTCGGTAGTGGTGTCACCGGCCGTGCGAACCTTGCAGTATATCGGTTCGTCCCAACAGAAGCGGGGCTCTTCGAAGTAGACGTAGTCGGCATCGTAAACCACCGACACGCAGTCGGGAGCATCGGCCGGACGGGTGTAGTCGGGTTTCTGAGGTTCCGGCAGCGGCTGTGCATCGGCATCGGGGAACACGGTGAGTCGCAGTTCCGTGCTGCCGTAGGGCACGAGGTCGATGTACTGTGTGGCGTCACTCTGCAACGTCAGGTGTCCCTGTTCGGGCAGGTGTGGCGTATAGCGGCCGTCCACGAGGTCCCACGCTATCTGCTTCACGGGGATGCGAATCCAACCCGTAACATCCTCAATGTCGAAGGGGAAAGGCGCTCCTGGCTGCAGCTCTGCAGCAATATACTCCAGCGGCTGGCCGTCGTCGGCATAGGCATAGTTGAAGGCGCCCGTCGGCGTGATGTTCCAGCACTTGAAGTCGGGGTTGTCGGGCTTCTTGCCGTGCATGCATTCATATTCCGTAGTGTCCTCGACCTTCTGCTGCGGAATGGCGTAGGAGTAGAGCAGCGGGCCGCGCTGGAAATAGACGCCCTGGCCCTCGATAGTATGCTTCTCGACCGTCATGGGCAGCGAGAGCATAACGAGATCGCCATTCTTGACCGCCTCGGGCAGGTGCACAAAGGTGCCGGCGGGGAGGGGGATGCCGGCGGAGGAACCGTTGACTGCGAGATAGGCATTGCTGCACCATGTGGGGATGCGCAGCGTCAGGGGGATGCTGGCACCTTCAGCTGCACTGACAGAGAAAATCAACATCGATTCAAAAGGATAAAGTGTAGCACAGTTAATGGTCACATCGCCCTTGGTAGTGGGGAATGTCGCCTTGCTGGGTCCGTAGATGGCAGCCACGGCCCCACCCTCGCTGTCGGTCATCCACATGCGACTAACCAGGTTGGGCAGCATGCGGTTCACGTTACCCGAACAGCACTCCGTCTCGTGCGTCGGACGGTAGGCCATCCATGTCGAGCCGTGCTTGTAGGTGTTATGGTTCGACGTACCCGTGGCAATGAACTGGTTAACCGACGAGAAGTACTGCAGCGAACGGAAGTCCTTGGTGATGGCACCCATGCCGGCATTGTATATGGCCCGCTCAATCTTGTCGGCCCACTCGGCCTCACCCGTCACAGCCAGATAATGGCTCAGCGTCCAGGTGAAGTCGACGATGTCGCAGGTCTCGTGACTGGTGTAGACATCGTCGCCCAGCAGGAACTCGGCACTCGACGGCACACCGTCGGGCAACATCGACTCGCGCTCCACCTTGTGGACAGCCGTCATGGCCAGGTCCAGATAGTGCTGCTTGCCCGTATAGGCATAGAGCAGCAGGGGCAGCTTCAGCATTTCGCAGAACGTCACGCTGTGCATGTAGAACGGCTCGGAGCTCAGAATGGCCGTCTCGTCGACGGCAAACTTGCCCTGAATGGCCCAGGCATCCTCGGCCAGCTGCAGCAGTTTCGCATTGCCCGTCTTGCCGTAGGTCCACAGGATGCCCTCGATGGATATGATGTTACGACCGCCGACGATACCACAGGCCAGCTGGTCGGGCGTGAAGTTCAGGTAGTGTTTCTCCAAAGCCTTCGGAATGCGCTCGTCGCCGTCGTGCTCGTATTTGGCCTGCAGCACACGGAAGTACACCGACATGGGCCATGTGATGCCCTCCAGCGTGGAGTTGCCCAGCTTACCGTTCTCGTCAGGATGAGCCAGCGTGTATTCGATGCCCTCCATAGCCTTATCGACCATCTCCTGGGCACCCAGCTCGTAGCCCAGCCGCAGCAGTCCGTCGGTATAGTATGCCGTCTGTTCGTAGCGCCACCAGTTTTCGCCATAGGCCTCGCCGTTGCGCGATATCTCGCCCGCCCACAGGCATGAATTATAAGGATACGACAGTGCCTCGGGGTGTCCGGTCAGTCCGTCGTGCTGCCGCTGCATCATGACATGCAGCCAGCCCTGCGGTTGGATGTCGGACACGCGACCCATGGTGAACTTAGTACTGTTTTGTGCCTCGACGCTGGCCGTCGTGCAGCAGAAAAATGCTGCAGCCAGCATCATGTGTGAAAAAGAAAATCTGGTCTTCATTGTTCAATCGTTGATAAATCGGTGCAAAGATAGCAAGAAAAACCGAAACTTCAGGGTGTGGAACGAAGAAAAATGGAGATTCGTTTGGATTATTGCAAAAAAATGATTATATTTGCAGAAAATTAATGATAATGACACGAAAGAAGAAGCCGCTTCCCATATTAGAACATATAGAAATCACGGACTTTGCCGCCGAGGGTAAATCGCTGGCAAGGGTCAACGACATGGTGGTCTTTGTGCCCTGGGCAGTGCCCGGCGATGTCGTCGACCTGCAGGTCCGGCGCAAGAAACACTCGTTCATGGAGGCAGAGGTCATCCGTTACCACGAATATAGTAAGGAACGCGCGAAGCCGTTCTGCCAGCATTTCGGCGTGTGCGGTGGTTGCAAGTGGCAACAGCTGCCCTACGCCGCCCAGCTGAAGATGAAGCAGCAGCAGGTGTACGACCAGCTGACGCGCATCGGCAAGGTGGAACTGCCTGAGTTCCGTCCCATCCTGGGCAGCGTGAAGACGCAGGAGTACAGGAACAAGCTGGATTTCGGCTGTGCCAACAAGCGCTGGCTGACCAGTTCAGAGCTGAAAGATGAGAGTTTAGAGAAAGATGTGCCAGCCATCGGGTTCCATATTACGGGGGCGTTCGACAAGATTCTGCCGATAGAGAAGTGCTGGCTGATGGACGACCTGCACAACGAGATCCGTAACGAGGTGCGCGACTACGCCATCGGGCACGGCCTGTCATTCTTCGACCTGCGCCAGCAGGTGGGACTGCTGCGCGACGTCATCATCCGCAACAGCGCCAGCGGCGAGTGGATGGTGATCTTCCAGTTCCACCTGGACATTCCGGAAAATCCGGATAATCAGAAAGACCGCTGGCAAAGCGCCGACGGCCAGCAGGCCCTAGCACTGCTTCAATATATAGCAGATAAGTTCCCGCAGATCACGTCGTTACTGTATCTGGACAATCAGAAGTGTAACGACACCATCGGCGACCAGGACATCCTGGTGTTCAAGGGGCAGGACCACATCTTCGAACTGATGGAGGACCTACGGTTCAAGGTGGGCCCGAAGTCGTTCTACCAGACGAACACCGAGCAGGCGTACCATCTGTACTCTGTCGCAAGGGAATTTGCATTCGCGCCAATTGAGAACGGAGAGCCTCTCAATTCTCCATTAGTCTACGACTTGTACACCGGCACGGGGACCATTGCCAATTTTGTGGCGCGACGGGCACGGAAGGTCATCGGCATCGAATATGTGCCCGAGGCCATCGAGGACGCCAAGGTGAACTCCCAGATAAACGGCATAGAGAACACGCTGTTCTTTGCCGGCGACATGAAGGACGTGCTGAGCGACGAGTTCATTGCCGAGCACGGACGTCCCGACGTCATCATCACCGACCCACCCAGGGCCGGCATGCACCCCGACGTGGTGAAAACCATTCTGAGGGCCGCTCCGCAGCGCATCGTCTATGTGTCGTGCAATCCCGCCACACAGGCCCGCGACCTGCAACTGCTGGACGAGCAATACCGCGTGGTGGAAGTGCAGCCCGTCGACATGTTCCCCCACACACCACACGTAGAGAATGTTGTACTACTAATCAAAAAATAACAACACGTATGAAAAAGCTTATGACACTGGCCCTCTTCGCGATGGGCTTCGCATTGACCGCCAATGCACAAGAGAAAAAGACGACGATTGAGGTTCCTCAATGGGTGAAGAACATCAAATTCAGCGGCTACGGCATGCTGCAGTATCAGGGTATGGACCCGTACAAAAAGGGGAAAGACGAAAACGGGAATCCTATTCTTGAAAAGAACTCGTCGAACACCTTCAACCTCCGTCTGGCCCGTTTCATTCTGGACGGCAAGATCGGTGACTTCGACTGGCGCGCACAGATTCAGGGCACCAACGCCACCGGCCCCGGACAGCCCACCGTTCAGCTGGTAGACCTGTATGCCGAATGGAGAAAATTCCCTGAGTTTAAGATTCGTGCCGGACAGTTCAAGCGTGCCTTTACCTTCGAGAACCCCACGCACCCCATCACGCAGGGCTGGCGCGGATATGCCGACGTCATCAACAAACTGTCGGCCTTCGGCGACCGTACCGGTGAGAAGAGCTCAGGCGGACGTGATATCGGTATCCAGTTCTCGGGCGACCTGTTCCCCAATGCCAACGGACGCCGCCTGTTCCACTATCAGGTGGGTGTCTACAATGGTGAGGGTGTCAATCAGAAGGATATGGACAACCGCAAGGATATCATCGGCGGTGTGTGGGTGATGCCCATCAAGGGCGTGCGCATCGGTGCCTTCGGATGGACCGGTAGCCGCGGTGGCATGCTGGATCCCGTGACTGGCGAGAAACGCAGCATCGAGAAGAATCGTTACGCCTTCTCGGCCGAGTACGACAAGGACGAGTACACGTTCCGTGCAGAGTATATCCACAGCCAGGGTTGGGGTGCCGCCTCGCCCGGTAACAACGTGCGCGAGATAGACTACAGCAAGGGCGACAAGGCCGACGGTTGGTACGTCTTCGGCATCGTGCCCATCATCAAGGGCAAGCTGCACGCCAAGGCCCGTTACGAGTCGTATCGTAACCAGAAGGACTGGGCAACATCAGTGAACCAGATTGAATGCGGTCTGAACTACTTCTTCACGAAGAACCTGGAGATGCACCTGGAATATTCGCGCGTGAACGACCGTAGCATTGAGATTGCCAACGAGAAGAAGCACAACTACAATCTGGTGGACGTAGAGCTGGACTTCAGATTCTAAGCCTGCTCCTCGGCTTTACGGATTCTAAAACGTCGCATCAACGATTGCCACAGGTGCGTCTTCTGATGCAGGACGTGAACAGAATAAGCCGTGCTGACAAGTGTCAGTGCGGCTTCTATTATCCAATAAACGAAACCATCAGTGCAAAGCGATACGGCATAAGCTAAAGCACCAATAGACATCTGAATCAACGCATATCGTCCCACTTGCCATGTGGGGCGATAGCTATATTGCCAGCAAGCATAGGCATTCACCGTTACACATTCCACCACATATGCCACCACAATAGCCAATCCGGTTCCCCAAATGCCCCACCATCGATAGCCCATCATGATGGCTACCACCAAGGTGACAAAATAGATTGTCTCAAGCAGCAGAAACGACAGCGAACGACTACGAGCCAACGTGATATAGGCCACAGGCATCGTCAACACCTTGAAATACATGGCCAACACCGCCACCTGAGCCATCGTTACCACAGGCAGGAAGTCGCTCCTAAACAACAACGGAATCAAAACAGGCAACAGCATCACCAAAGCCACCAGCATGGGTGACAGAAACAACAGCGACACCTCAGTCTGCTTGTTTACTGTTTCGTTAGTCGCCTCGATATTCTTACAAACAGAAGAGAGACGAGGGAAATAATCGGTTTCCATGGCCGAGAACACCATGCCGGCATAGGTGATGGTAATCATATAGGCTGCATTGTAAAAGCCGACATCATCCATGCTGCCCTCCACGTTCAGGAAGGCACGAATAGCCATCTCGGCACCACTACCGATTGCTGCTGCCAGCACAAAGGCCAAGCCAAGTTTTATCATGCCATAGCCATCGCGCAGATGACGACGCGTGAACTTCAGCTTCAACGGGCATTTACGATAGGAGTACCACAACGTTAAGAGCATGTTTAACGCTGCTATCAGCACAATGGCAGGAACCACGCCCGAATGCCCCTTGTAATAGTAAAGCGGAACCGAAAGCAACACAGCACCAATGGCGCCAACAACCTGGATACTGGCCAGAGAACCCATGCGACGAGTAGCCTTTAATATCGCAGTCTCGCCACCAGAAATAGCCAGCATTGCTACCGACACGCCCAACATAGCATAGTGCAGCGTATGGTCACCCCATGTAAACGTCATGCTGTTCACCCATCCGCTGGCAACTACACAAAACAGCAAGCCTAGCACAGCAGCTATCATACTCCATAGTCGGATGACCTGTATGTAGTAATCCAGTTGCTCATGATTGTCCTGCTCATAGAGTTCTGACAACTTCGGCACAGCACCAAACGAAAGACCAAGATTTGTACATTGAGCTGCAAAAGTCTGTACAGACATCATCAGCGCGTTGAAACCCATACCGCCGGCACCTATAAACACAGCCATAGCCTTGTTGCGTACAAGGCCTATCAAAATAATCAGACCCTGTATGCCACCAAACAAGCCAGTGTATTTAAGTATATGCTTATAGCTGCCGTCGCCTTGTTCCTTCATGCTTTTTCAGACAAACCGGCTGCAAAGTTACGAATAAGTAAGCAAAAAGCCAAAAATATTTTGCTTTTTCCTCTTTTTTCCGTACCTTTGCAAACATGAAGCTGAGTGTCATCATACCCGTTTACCGTGTGGAAGACACCCTCGACCGCTGTGTGGAGAGTGTTTTAAGCCAACACGTGGACGACATGGAAGTGATTCTCGTCGACGACGGTTCGCCCGACCAATGCCCCGCCATGTGTGACCGCTGGGCACAGAAAGACGCCCGTATCCGGGTGATTCACAAGGCGAACGGCGGACTGAGCGACGCCCGCAATGCCGGCATCGACATTGCACAGGGCGAATACCTGACCTTTGTCGATTCCGACGACTATCTGGAGGCTGACACGCTGGCACCCGTGCTGCTGCAGGCTGAGGATGCCGACATCGTGGAGTATGCCATCAGCGGCAGGTTTACACCGGCGGACCACACCTATACCGACATGGACGAATACTGGCTGAAAGGAGAGGTCTACCTGCACACCTATGCATGGAACAAGCTCTACCAGCGCAGGCTGTTCGAGACGGTGCGGTTTCCCAAGGGCAAGGTCTTTGAGGATGCCTACACGCTGCCCCTGCTGCTCAGGAAGGCACGGAAAGTAAATACCACAGCCCACGGATTCTATCACTACTGCTGGAACCCGGAAGGTATTACCGCCACTGCCACCGGCGAACAGCTGCGCCAGTTGCTAGAGGCTCACCTGACCAACGGGATGCTGATGGACGACAGCTATTACCTGCATCTGCTGAACATTCAGATTGATGTGTGTGAACAGACTCCTGACGCACCGACGCTCACACCAAGAACCGTAAACGTAGCGTCATTTAGCGGTTCTAAAAAACTTAAAGCAATAATAAATAACATATTAGGAATCAGACTACTATGCAAAATAATCCGCTTCGTACATCGATTCAAGAAACCCAGCCGCTGGTAACGTTCATCGTGACTTTCTACAACCTGCCGGTGCAGATGCTGTGTGAGTGCATCAACAGCATCATGGCGCTGTCGTTGAAACCCGAAGAACGCGAGATACTGATCATCGACGACGGTTCGGAGGTCAGTCCCATGAACGGTCTGATGCAGTATGGCGACGAGATCATCTACGTGCGCCAGCCCAACGGAGGACTGAGCGTGGCCCGCAATAAAGGCATCGAAACGGCAACAGGAAAATACCTGCAGTTCGTGGATGCCGACGACCACCTGATAACCACCGCCTACGACCACTGCCTGGACATCATCCGCACGAAGCAGGACATCGACATGGTGATGTTCGACTTTACCAGCGATGCAGACATTCAGTCGACATTCAGCGACCAGCCCATAGTCAGCGGAACGGAATACATGCTGAAAAACAATATCCATGGCACGGCATGTGGGTATCTCTTCAAACGTACCGTACTAAGCGAACTACGCTTCACCCCCGGCATCTGGCACGAAGACGAGGAGTTTACACCCCAACTGCTGATCCGCGCAGAACAACTCATTGTAACCAATGCCAAAGCATATTACTATTACAAGCATACCGGCAGCATCACCACACACGCCGACGACGAAAGCAAGGACAAGCGGCTGAGCGACATCAGGGGAGTCATTCACAGGCTTCACATACTCTGCGACCGCATACCCCGCAGCGACCGTATGGCCATGCAGCGACGTATCGCACAACTGACGATGGACTACATCTACCAGACCATCGTCCAGAAACGTTCCAGCAAGGCACTCGAGCAGTGTGTGGAGGAGCTGCGCGGAGAGGGACTGTTCCCCCTACCCAACCGCAACCACTCGAAGAAATACCAGTGGTTCCGGCAGCTGAGCAACACCCGACTGGGACGTGCCGTACTTCTGCGCACCCTGCCCCTATTAAAACGAGAAAGATGAAAATACTGCTCATAGGCGAATACAGCAACGTGCATGCCACACTGGCAGAGGGACTGCGTGCCATAGGACACGAGGTAACGGTGGTATCCAATGGCGACTTCTGGAAGAACTACCCGCGCGACATCGATGTGTCACGGCCTACGGGCAAGTTGGGTGGCTTACGGTTGATGGCAAAGCTCTGCGCCCTGCTGCCCAGACTGCGCGGATACGACGTCGTGCAGCTGATAAACCCCATGTTCTTTGAACTGAAGGCAGAGCGGATGTTCTTCTTCTACAACTACCTGCGGAAACACAACAAGAAGGTGTTCCTGAGTGCCTTCGGCATGGACTACTACTGGGTGCACGAGTGCATGGAACGGAAGCCCCTGCGGTATAGCGACTTCAACTTCGGCAACGAGCTGCGTACCGATGAAGCAGCCATCACAGAGCAGCGCGACTGGCTGGGCACCACGAAAGAACGGCTGAACAAAACAATAGCCGAGGACTGCGACGGCATCATCACCGGACTCTACGAGTATCAGGTGTGCTACGAGCCTAACTTCCCCGACAAAACGCGTTTCATTCCTTTCCCCATCAAGATGCCGGAAAGCAACCGCGTAGAGGAGCCTCACGACAAACTCAACCTGTTTATCGGCATCAGCAAGAAACGCAGTGCCTACAAAGGAACTGATATTATGTTGAAAGCCGCCGAAGCCATCGCAGAAAGATATCCGCAACAGGTTGTCCTGCAAGTGGCCAACGGTATTCCCTTTGCACAATACGAACGGATGCTCAACGCCAGCGATGTGATTCTCGACCAGCTGTATAGCTACACACCGGCCATGAATGCCCTGCTGGCCATGTCGAAGGGAATGATTGTCGTGGGCGGCGGTGAACCCGAGAACTACGAGATATTAGGGGAAGAAGAACTGCGGCCGATTGTCAACGTAGCGCCGAACTACGACAGTGTCTTCCATGAATTGGAACAACTGGTGCTGAAGCCTGAGCGCATCGCGGAACTGAAACGGCAAAGCGTGGAATACGTCAGACGCCATCATGACTACATCAAGGTAGCCAAAGAATACGAAGCATTCTACAACGAAAAAAGCCAGAAAGCATAACACTTTCTGACTTTTATTCGTTTCAAGTCGACTTGTTGCTTACTCAGCAGCCTCGGCGGGAGCCTCAGCAGCAGGAGCCTCCTCAGCGGGAGCCTCGGCAGCAGCGGCCTCAGCAGCCTTTGCAGCCTCTTCCTCGGCCTTAGCAGCAGCCTCAGCAGCCTTCTTCTCAGCAACCTTCTTAGCCTGTTCCTCGTTCTGAGCCTTCTCAGCCTTCAGCTGAGCAGCAGCAGCGTCCTTCTTAGCCTTAGCGTCAGCCTCAGCGATCTTGTTCAAACCGTTCTGCTTGTCTGCCTTCCAGGCATCGAACTTCTTCTGTGCAGTAGCCTCATCGAAAGCGCCCTTCTTAACGCCACCCTTCAGGTGCTTCATCAAGTAAACGCCCTCACGGCTGAGGATGTTACGTACAGTGTCGGTGGGCTGAGCACCAGTCTCTACCCAATACAGTGCACGCTCGAAATTCAGGTCTACTGTGGCAGGATTGGTGTTAGGGTTGTAAGTACCAATCTTTTCAGTGAAACGACCATCACGTGGTGCACGAGCGTCGGCGATAACGATGCGGTAGAAAGCATAGCTCTTACGTCCGCCGCGCTGCAATCTGATTTTTGTTGCCATTGTTTTTAAATGTAATTTTGTTGTTAAATAATTGAATTTCGTGCTCTTATCTCGTAAAAGCGGCTGCAAAGGTACGAACTTTCCGCGGAATAACCAAACATTTGCCTAACTTTTTTAGAAACTGATAAAAAGTGTGCTGGGGTTTGGTCAGGTCGTTTTTTATTTGTACCTTTGCAGCCGCTAATAATAAATAAGGTATAAAAGAGATGATAACAGTCACAAACTTAGCGATTCAGTTTGGAAAGAAAACGCTGTACAAAGACGTTAATTTGAAGTTCACAAGTGGTAATATCTACGGCATTATCGGTGCTAACGGTGCCGGTAAGTCTACCCTACTCCGCGCCATCAGCGGCGAGTTGGAGCCTAACAAGGGTACTATCGAGATGCAGCCTGGCGAGCGCCTGAGCGTGCTGGAACAGGACCACTTCAAATATGATGAATTCACCGTGATGGATACGGTGCTGATGGGACACCAGCCCCTGTGGCAGAATATGAAGGAGCGCGAGGCGCTGTATGCCAAACCCGAAATGACCGAGGAGGATGGTGTTCGTGCAGCCGACCTGGAGATGGCCTTTGCCGAGATGAACGGCTGGGAAGCCGAGAGCGAGGCTGCACAGCTGTTGCAGAACCTGGGTGTGGCAGAAGGTCAGCACTACAAGCAGATGGCAGAAATCTCGAACAATGAGAAGGTTCGTGTCATGCTGGCCAAGGCACTGTTCGGACATCCCGACAATCTGTTGCTTGACGAGCCTACCAACGACCTCGACCTTGACACCGTGCAGTGGTTGGAAGAGTACCTTTCCAATTTGGAACAATGCGTGCTGGTTGTATCGCACGACCGTCACTTCCTGGACGCCGTTTCCACACAGACCGTCGACATCGACTTCGGCAAGGTGACGCTGTTCTCGGGTAACTACTCGTTCTGGTACGAATCCAGTCAGCTGGCCCTGCGTCAGGCTCAGAACCAGAAGATGAAGGCCGAGGAGAAACGCAAGCAGTTGGAAGAGTTCATCCGCCGATTCTCTGCCAACGTAGCTAAGTCGAAACAGACCACATCGCGTAAGAAGATGTTGGAGAAACTGAACGTCGAGGAAATCACACCCTCTACGCGTAAGTATCCTGGCATCATCTTCTCGATGGAGCGCGAGCCTGGCACACAGATTCTCGAGGTGGAAGGACTGAAGGCCGTCGATGCAGACGGAACGGTGCTCTTCGACAATGTGTCGTTTACCATCGAGAAGGGCCAAAAGACCGTTTTCCTGTCGCACAACCCCAAGGCGATGACGGCATTGTTTGAGATCATCAACGGCAACCGCGAGGCCGACGCCGGTACCTACAAGTGGGGGGTTACCATTACCACCGCCTATCTGCCACTCGACAACACGGCTTTCTTCCAGAGCGAGATGAACCTCGTCGACTGGCTGTCACAGTACGGCACAGGCAACGAGGTAATGATGAAGTCGTTCCTGGGCCGTATGCTGTTCAAGGACGAGGACATCCAGAAGAAGGTCTGCGTGCTCTCCGGAGGTGAGAAGATGCGTTGTATGATTGCCCGCATGCAGCTGAAGAACGCCAACTGTCTGATTCTCGACACCCCGACGAACCATCTTGACCTGGAGTCTATTCAGGCCTTCAACAACAACCTCATCTCGTTCAAGGGCAACATTCTGTTTGCTTCTCACGACCATGAGTTCATCAATACCGTAGCCGATCGCATTATCGAGCTGACACCCAAGGGCACGATTGACAAGTTGACAACTTACGACGATTACATCTACGACGAGAGCATCAAGGAGAAGAAAGCTGAGATGTATGCGTAAGAATTGGCACGAAATTTGCAAGCAGGCCCTAAAAAGAAAAAAGGTTACAACTATGACAGAAGAAGAAAAGATAAACATGGAAGAGGAAGAAATCCTCGAAAACGAAGAGACACAGGAAACCCCGGACGCTCAGGAAAATTCTGAGAATCCGGAAGACTCAGAAGTTGCAGAACCCGCTGAGGAGAAAGATCCGTTGGAGGCTGCCCAGGAAGAGATTGAGCAGTTGAAGACTCAGATTCTCTACAAGACTGCCGAGTTCGACAACTACCGTAAGCGCACCCTGAAGGAGAAAGCCGAGCTGATTCTGAATGGTGGCGAGAAGGCCGTTGGTGCCATCCTGCCCGTCATTGACGACATGGAGCGCGCACTGGCTAATGGTGAAAAGACTGACGACCCTGCCGTGCTCCGTGAGGGCATGGAACTCATCTACAACAAGATGATGAAGGCATTGGAGAGTCTGGGTGTCAAGAAGATTGATACTGAAGACGCTGACTTCGATACGGACATGCACGAGGCTGTTGCTATGGTTCCCGGTATGGGCGACGACAAGAAAGGCAAGGTCATCGACTGTCTGCAGGCAGGCTATCAACTGAACGATAAAGTAATCCGCCACGCCAAAGTGGCAGTAGGACAATAAACCATGGCACAGAAAAGAGACTACTACGAGGTGCTTGGCGTTGACAAAAACGCCACAGAAGACCAGATCAAGAAGGCGTATCGCACCATCGCTATCAAATATCACCCCGACCGCAATCCCGGCAACAAGGAGGCTGAGGAGAAATTCAAAGAGGCTGCCGAGGCCTACGACGTATTGCACGACCCGCAGAAGCGCCAGCAGTACGACACCTTTGGTTTCAACGCTCCGGGAAGCGGTGGTTTCGATCCTTTCGGAGGAACATCCATGAATATGGATGACATCTTCTCGATGTTCGGCGACATCTTTGGCGGACACGCCGGTTTTGGCGGCTTTGGCGGCAGTGCCAAGCGCGGCCCACAGGTGCATCGCGGCAGCGACCTCCGTCTGAAGGTCCGTTTGTCGTTACAGGAGATAGCCCACGGCGTCACCAAGAAATTCAAGGTACGCAAGGACGTAGCCTGCTCACACTGTCATGGTACCGGTTCTGAAGACGGCTCAGCAACGGAGAAGTGTCCTACGTGTCACGGTACCGGTGTCATCACGCATACCACCCAGAGCATTTTCGGTATGATGCAGACGCAGGGTGTGTGTCCTACGTGCGACGGTGCCGGTACGGTCATCAAGAACAAGTGTCACCACTGTCACGGAACGGGTATCGAGAAGGGTGAAGAAGTCGTTGAGATCAAGATTCCTGCCGGCGTAGCCGAAGGCATGATAGTCAACGTACCTGGCAAGGGTAATGCCGGACTGCGCAACGGAGTGAATGGCGACATCCAGGTCTTTGTCGAGGAAGAGCCTAACGATACATTTATTCGCGACGACAACAACCTGATATACAACCTGTTGCTTGATTTCCCGACAGCAGCACTTGGCGGCGACGTTGAGATTCCCACCATCGAGGGAACACGTCTGAAGGTTAAGATGGAGCCAGGCACACAACCCGGCAAGACACTGCGTCTGCGTGGCAAGGGACTGCCTGCCGTACAAGGCTACGGACGTGGCAATGGCGACTTGGTGGTCAACGTCAGCGTGTATGTTCCGAAGACGCTGACGAGCGACGAGAAGCGAGCCATCGAACAATTCCGCCAGAGCGACAACTTCAAGGGCGATGCTGCCACCAAGCAAAGCATTTTCCAGAAGTTCAAGAATTATTTTAATTAAGGAGTTGAGGAATAAGGAGAGAAGGATATGACCTATCAGGAAACCTGCGATTACCTGTATAGCCAGATGCCCATGTTCGAACGACAGGGCGCTTCGGGCTACAAGGAAGGGCTTAGCAACACCCATGCACTTGACGAGCATTTCGGACATCCCCACCAGTCGTTTGCAACCATTCATGTGGCGGGCACGAATGGCAAGGGAAGCGTGTCACACATGCTGGCATCCGTACTTCAGGAGTGTGGTTATGTCGTAGGTCTCTACACCTCACCCCACCTGGTTGACTTCCGCGAACGCATTCGCATCAACGGACACCCCATCAGCGAGGAATACGTCGTCGATTTCGTCGAACACGAGCGTGCTTTCTTCGAACCCCTGCACCCGTCTTTCTTCGAGGTGACCACCGCGCTGGCCTTCAAGTATTTCAGCGACATGCAGGTCGATATAGCCGTTGTCGAGGTTGGACTTGGCGGACGGCTGGACTGCACCAACATCATCAATCCCGTCGTGTCGGTCATTACCAACATCAGCTTTGACCACACACAATTCCTGGGCGATACACTTGAAAAGATTGCCGAGGAAAAAGCGGGTATTATTAAAAGAGGAACGCCCGTAGTGATTGGTGAAAACCATCCGCTGACCCGCCCCGTCTTCGAGGCTAAAGCCAGGAAAATGGGAGCCCCCATCGTTTTCGCTGAGGACGAGCCCGAGATTATCAGTGCCCAGCCTACCGCAGATGGCGGCATGCACTACGAGACACGCCATGTGGGGGCGCTCGACGGTGACTTGGGCGGCATCTACCAGCAGAAGAATCTGAATACCGTGCTCCATGCGCTGAAAACGCTCGAGGAGCGCGGATTCCTTCACTTTCCCGGAAGCGACTGCATAGAACTGCACAATGGCATTGCCCATACATGCAGCAACACCGGACTCATGGGTCGCTGGCAAACCATCCAGCAGACGCCGCGTGTGGTTTGCGACACCGGACATAATGTTGGCGGATGGCAGTATCTGAGCCGTCAGCTGGCCATGGTTGAGTGCGAAAAAATGCACATCGTGTTCGGAATGGTGAACGACAAAGACATCGATAGTGTGCTCGAAATGCTTCCAAAGCATGCAATTTACTATTTTACGAAGGCTGACACAAAAAGAGCCCTTAACGAGCATTCTTTACGCCTTCTTGCTGTCAACCACGGACTCTCCGGAAATTGCTATCCCTCTGTAGATAAGGCATATAGCGCTGCTTTGGAACATGCCGGCGACAACGATTTTGTGTTCGTTGGAGGCTCCAGTTACGTGGTCGGCGACTTCCTCAAAAATTGCATTTAGAAGTTTTTAACACTCCCGTAAACGTTTTTTACGGCGTTTCATTTGCCATTCTCGTTTTTTTTCGGTTACTTTGCAACTTAGAATCAAGTAACTTAAAACGTTAACAATATGGCAAACACAACAGAAACAGCGAATCTGTGCGGTTTGAACCGCAAAGATTTCCAAACCACAATCAATGGTAAGAAGACGGATCTTTACATTCTGAAGAACCGTAAGGGTTATGAAGTAGCTATCTCCAACTATGGTGGAGCCATCTGCGCCATCATGGTTCCCGACAAGGATGGCAACGTGGCAAACGTCATTCAAGGACATGCCAATATCCAGCAGCTCACCAGCGGACAGGAACCCTACCTGTCTACACTTATTGGTCGTTGGGGTAACCGCATCTGCAAGGGTCAGTTCACGCTGAACGGCAAGGACTACCAGCTGGCACTCAACGATGGTCCTAACCACCTGCACGGTGGCAACAAGGGTTTCAACTGCAAGGTTTGGGACGCTCGTCAGATGGGACCTCGCTCACTGGCTCTGCACCGCATCTCTTCCTATGGTGAGGAAGGTTACACAGGCGAGTTGGACGTTACGGTAGAGTTCACCTTTACCGACCAGAACGAGCTGGTTATTGAGTATCTGGCCACCACGAACAAGAAAACCATCGTCAACCTGACGCACCACGCCTTCTTCTCACTGGCAGGCATCGCAGATCCCACTCCCACTATCGAGGATCAGATTTGCGAAATCAATGCCGACTTCTATCTGCCCACCGATGACACCGCTATTCCTACGGGTGAAATCCTGAAGGTGGCTGGCACTCCGTTCGATTTCCGCACTCCGAAGGCTTTCGGCAAGGACATCGACGCTGATGACGAGCAGATTAAGTTTGGTCATGGCTTCGACCACAACTACGTATTAAATAAGAAGGAAGAGGGCGAGTTGAGTTTTGCAGCCCGCATTACCGAACCCAAGAGCGGCCGCACCCTGGAGTGCTACACCACCGAACCCGGCATGCAGCTCTACACCGCCAACTTCGCTACCGGCTACAAGGGTGTTCAGGGTGCCACGTTCCCCCGTCGCAGCGCTGTCTGCCTCGAGACTCAGCACTTCCCCGACACGCCCAACCGCCCGTACTTCCCCTCGGTGATCCTGCATCCTGGACAGCAGTACAAGCATAAGACGATTTATCGCTTTGGCGTGGTTGAGTAATAAGCCATTGACAACTAATTAGACTTTATTACAATATGAGTAATCAAAAACAAAACGGAAGCATCATAGCCATTGTGACTATGATGTTTCTTTACGCCATGATTTCGTTTGTGACGAACCTTGGCGCGCCCATCGGTGTTATATGGAAGAACCAGCCTGAAATCGGCGGTTCCAACGTATTGGGTATCATGGGTAACTTCATGAACTTCTTTGCTTACCTGTTCATGGGTATTCCTGCTGGTAAGATGCTTACCAAGGTTGGCTACAAGAAGACGGCTCTCATCGGTATTGCCGTAGGTTTCATCGGCGTGCTCATCCAGTTCCTGTCAGGATTCTCAGGTGGCATCCCCGGCTTCTGCATCTATCTGTTTGGTGCCTTCGTGTCGGGTTTCTCCGTTTGTATCCTGAACACCGTCGTCAACCCCATGCTCAACCTGCTGGGTGGCGGTGGCAACCGTGGCAACCAGCTGAACCTTATCGGTGGCACGCTCAACTCGCTGTCAGGCACCATGACGCCTATGCTTGTCGGTGCACTCATCGGTACCGTGACAGCATCGACCCAGATGGCCGACGTCAATCTGGTGATGTATATCGCCATGACTGTCTTCGCAGCAGCCTTCATCATCCTCACCTTCATTCCCATTCAGGACCCCGAGTTGGGCAAGGTTACTGCTGAGACCAAGTTCGAGCACTCCCCTTGGTCATTCCGCCATTGTCTGTTGGGCGTTATCGCCATCTTCGTCTACGTAGGCGTCGAGGTTGGTATCCCTGGCGGTCTGAACTTCTATCTGTCCGACACCACAGCCAACGGTGCCTGGGTGAATCCCGAAGCCGTGCTCAACGCTGCCACCATCGGTGGTGCCGTAGCCGCCATGTACTGGTTGCTGATGCTCGTGGGCCGTATGATTGGCAGTGCCATTGGCGGTAAGTTCTCTTCACGTCAGATGATGCTGTTCACCACCTTTATCGGAATGGTACTCATCGTGGCTGCCATCCTCACTCCGAAGAGCGTAACGGCTACCATGCCGCTGGTGAAGATTCTCGAGGGTTCCGTCGAAATGACCACCGTGCCCCTGAGCGCCATTCTCCTGGTTCTCTGCGGTCTCTGCACCTCTATCATGTGGGCATCCATCTTCAATCTGGCTACCGAAGGTCTGGGCAAATACACCGCTCAGGCATCAGGTATCTTTATGATGATGGTTGTGGGCGGTGGCGTGCTCCCCGTCGTACAGAATTTCTTTGCTGACATTATGGGCTATATGCCAAGCTATTTCATCTATCTGCTCGCTATGGCCTATATGTTCTACTACGCCCTGCTCGGCTGCAAGAACGTCAACAAAGACATCCCAGTGGAGTAAATAGTAAATCGTCAAATAGTAAATTGATATGATGGAAATTGATTATGTAAGAAGCCGTTTCATCAAGCACTTTGATGGAAAGACCGGCAATGTATATGCCTCTCCAGGCCGTATTAACCTCATTGGCGAGCACACCGACTACAACGGCGGTTTCGTGTTCCCAGGCGCAGTTGACAAAGGTATCATGGCAGAAATGCGTGCCAACGGTACTGAAGACACCGTGATGGCCTATGCCATCGACCTGAAGGACCGCGTTGACTTCCACCTGAACGACCCCGCCGGTCCCCGTGCCTCATGGGCTCGCTACATCTACGGTATCGCCCTCGAAATGAAGAAGTTGGGCGTTCCCGTCAAGGGCTTCAACATCGCCTTTGCCGGTGATGTTCCCCTCGGTGCCGGCATGTCCAGCAGCGCTGCTATGGAGAGCTGCTTCGCCTGTGGCCTGAACGACATTTTCGGCGACAACAAGGTTTCTCAGTGGGATATGGCACTGGCCGGACAGGCTACCGAGCACAACTACTGCGGTGTCAACTGCGGCATCATGGACCAGTTTGCCTCCGTCTTCGGCAAGGCAGGCTGTCTGATGCGCCTCGACTGCCGTAGCCGCGAGTTCGAATACTTCCCCTTCAAGCCCGACGGCTATCGCCTCGTGCTGCTCGACAGCGTCGTGAAGCACCAGCTGGCAGGCTCACCCTACAACGACCGCCGCAACTCATGCGAAAATGTGGTGAAACACATCCAGGCCAAGCATCCGGAAGGCAAGTTCGAAACCCTGCGCGACTGCACATGGGAGCAGCTTGACGAAGTCCGTGCCGAGGTCGGCGAAGAGGACTACAAGCGCGCCAAGTTCGTGCTCGGCGAGAAAGACCGCGTACTCGGCGTCTGCGACGCCCTCAACGAAGGCGACTACGAGAAAGTTGGTGAGCTGATGTATCAGACCCACGAAGGCCTGTCGAAGGACTATGAGGTCAGCTGCGAAGAGCTTGACTTCCTGAACGACATCGCCCGCGAGTGTGGCGTTACCGGTTCACGCATCATGGGCGGCGGCTTCGGCGGTTGCACCATCAACCTCGTGCGCAACGACCTCTACCGTCAGTTCATCGCTACGGCCAAGCAGAAGTTCAACGAGAAGTACGGCCACGAGCCCAAGATCTACGATGTCGTCATCGGCGACGGCTCGCGCAAGCTCTGCTAATCATTGATCCTCCAAATAAAGAATGAGGGTATGGCAGTTTTGTCATACCCTCATTTCTTTCATTTTCCGCCTACGCTCCCTCGAAGCCGCTGGGGTCGTCGGCACCGCCGTCGCTCTTGACGAACTGCTTGGTGGTTACCTCACTCGACTGGCCGTCCTTGATGGCGATGGCCTTCAGAGTAACGGACGAGCTCACGGTGATGGCCTCGGTGTACAGCGTGCTGCTGGCCGTAGGCGTCGAGCCGTCCGAGGTGTAACGGATCTCAGCGCCCTCAGGACCTGACATGGTCACCTGCGTCGACGTGGTGAATGCTGCCTCACCGCCAATGGTCGGAGCCGCTACGCCAGTGGTAATCGAACCGCTGCCACCGCTGTTCGAACCGCCGGAGTTTCCGCCGCTGTTGCCGGAATTTCCAGTCTGTCCGGACTCACCACTGCTTCCCTTGGCGGCGGCGATGTCGGCCTTGGTCTTGTCGGTCCACGCCAGCTTGACGTCCTTCTTCAGCTCGTCACGGCTGAACTCGCCGGTCGACTGTGCCAGCAGCTTGATGACCTTCACGGCGGCACCGGTCTTCTGACCTTCGCCCAGCGTGCCGATCGAGGCCAGGGCCACCTTGTCGGCGTTGGCGTCGTAGAGCGTCTCCAGGGCGTTGGCCTCGACGGTGGCCTTGAAGATGGCCAGGTTGTCGATCTTCACCGTGTTGCCGTTCAACACCTGCTCGCGCACGCACT
>JAEEGK010000328.1_pt1 | contig 119405 bp, 94 predicted proteins | sample 8958771 | NCBI WGS metagenome assembly JAEEGK01 (sample SAMN16246547, study PRJNA631951) | gut metagenome | biome: gut microbiome; feature: rumen; material: SC-attached | host: Bos | place: Iran: Karaj | collected 2018-10 | reverse complement strand
ATTCCGAACAGAGAAGTTAAGCCCGTCATCGCCGATGGTACTGCAATGCAATGCGGGAGAGTAGGTAGCCGCCTTCTTTCATTATGGAGAGGTTTCCCAAACGGGAAGTCTCTCCTTTTTTTATGTCTGACAACATGCCCTCTTGCCCCCTTTACTTTTCCTCTAAATGCATTTTTTCTTGAAAAAGCATTGCAGTTTGATTTTCTTTTCGTATATTTGCCGTTAAATCGGTAAAACAATCAAAGAATGCGTAGGATCGGAAGGGCTCTTGTATGGTTACGCAGGGTGAATCACTGCAGGGGCTTCGGCGTACAGTCGCCATGGGCTTATCGCTTTATCCGATATGTTGTCAATGAACACAATCCCTACTATGCCTATGAACGGATGAATGATCAGCTACCTGATCTTGATGAACAAACAAGGAAGATGTGCCGATTGTATTTCAGACTGGCGAACTTCATGCAGGCACAACGCATCTTCAGCTATTGTTCTCCCACTACGGCCTATGCGGCCTATATGAAAGAAGGGTGCCATAAGACCTCGGTGGTAGAGATAGGAGAGGATGGCATGGAATCGTTCGAAACAACATGTGCTGACAACCAGCCTGTGGAGTTTATTAGAATTAGTCCGCAGGGCAACTATCAAACACTATATGAAAAGGCTCTTCCTTACATGGACGCAAAGAGCATGATGGTGGTGGAGGATATTCACAAAAGGCGGGAAACGAAGAATTTCTGGCAATCTATAGTCAACGATACACGTACGGGTGTGACTTTTGATTTGTTTTATTGTGGTATCATTTTCTTTGATAAGAAGCGTTATAAGGAAAACTATATAGTTAATTTTTAAACCATCGACACTATGGCAATAACAAGAGTCTATACGAAGACAGGCGACGACGGCGTGACAAGTCTGGTCGGCGGCGTGAAAGTAAAGAAAACCAATGCCCGTATCGAGGCTTATGGAACAGTGGATGAACTGAGCGCCCATTTGGGAATGCTCGCCTCTTGGATGAAGGACGGTGATGACAAAGACCTGATAATCCGCACACAGCGGAACCTATTCACTGTGTGCTCCTATTTAGCTACTGACAAATCAAAGACTCCCTTGGCTCCTTCTTATACGATGGCTGCGGAAGAGACGCAGATTCTGGAAGAACAGATTGATGAAATCAATGCCAATATCCCTCCGCAAACGGCATTTATCTTGCCGGGTGGCTCTCATGAAGCAGCCTTGGCACATGTATGTCGTACGGTATGTAGAAGGGCAGAGCGTCGCATCTTTTTCTTGGGAGAATCGACCGAATTAGACCCGGAAGTAACCCATTATATCAACCGCTTGTCGGATTATTTGTATGTTCTGGCCAGAAAATTAAACTTTATTGACGGAGTACGTGAAAAAATTTGGAAGAAACCGAAGTAAATAAGAAAAAAAATAGTACTTTTGCGCCCAAGTTTCTAACATGTAAAAATAATAGACTATGTATTGGACACTTGAGTTAGCATCAAAACTGGAAGATGCACCATGGCCGGCAACAAAAGATGAGTTGATTGACTATGCCATTCGTTCAGGCGCACCGCTTGAAGTATTGGAGAATCTTCAGGAGATTGAGGATGAAGGTGATGTATATGAAAGTATTGAAGAAATATGGCCTGATTATCCTACTAAAGAAGACTTTTTGTTCAACGAGGATGAGTATTAAGGCTCTTTAGACTTCTGACCATGAAATGCCAGCGGGGCAAGCATTACGCTTGCCCCGCTGGTGTTTTATTGATGTGTTGCTCTGAACTCGTCCAGTTGTTTGAAGCAGTGGCGGTTGATGATCTCCTCCAACTTGCGATCGTGGTTGTTGTGAATGCGGGCATCAGAGCCACCGAATTCCAGCAGTTCACCGTTCTCCTTGGTGTAAGGATGCCATCCGTAAAGCCCGTTGCTGTCGGGGTTGCCTGTATGGGCAAACTGTGCCCATACATCGCTTATCCTTGTGGCCCAGATCTGATTGGCATCAAGGGTTGACTGCGACAGTTGGTTGCTATAGTGGTGCAACACGTCGAAGCAGTATTTCAGTTCGGCGCCGTGGGCAGAGCCTTTATAGCCGCGGTTGTCGCTCTCTCCAACAGTGTACATATATACATAGGTGTCGGCCTTGCGTTTGCCACCGATGGCATCGGCTGTGATGATAGTCTTAGGACGGAAGAGCCAGTCGATGCTCAGCAGGTCTTGTGGCAATCGTTCTAACGTTTTATCTGGATAGGATTCCATAAATGCGCTTATATAAGCATCGGTCTCGTCGCCGAAGGTGCGTTGCAGTTCCTTGCGGGCTTCTTCAAAGGTGATCTGCTGACCATAGCGACTTCGCTGCAACTCATTGAACGTAGTGCCAATCATCAAGGGAATATCATCGCTGAAGCTGGCAAAAGCAGGCTGGAATGGCTGTTGTAGGAGAACTTCGCCATCGGGTGTAGGTCCGAAGCCCCACATCATAGGAGTACCAGGCCTACGGGTTCCAATGCTGGCTGCCATGGCACGCTGACCAGCGGCATACAGGTCTTTGTATGGCACATCCTTAATCTTATCGATGTTCTTCTTATCGATACCCAGTTCCTTCAGTACGGCCTCGCCCAGTTCCTCGGTCATCTTCTTCGTATTCACATTGAGAATGGTACCACTCATGATGATGGCCTTGTGGAAGAGTCCTTTGGCCTTGGGCATACACATCAGTGTTCCCACCTTACCGCCGCCACCCGATTCACCAAAGATGGTGACATTATTGGGGTCGCCTCCGAACTGAGCAATATTGTCACGCACCCATTCCAGGGCTTGTACGGCATCGAGCATACCCACATTACCCGAATACTTGTACTTCTTGGATACCGTAGAGAGATCCAGGAAGCCGAGGATATTCAGTCGGTGGTTGATGCTCACCACTACCACATCCTTCTTGGCCAGGCACATACCCGGATCCCATTCAGAGGTTCCTGAGTCGAAACCGCCGCCATGTAGCCAGAACATTACAGGCTTTAGCTTTGCGCTCGGCTTTGCCGCTTTGCTTTGCAAAGAACTATTGGGGAGTTCGGTTGTCCAAACATTGAGCACACAGCAGTTCTCCGACATCTGTTCTTCGGTCATAGGACGGTTCTGTTGCTGCATGGTCATAGGACCCCAATGATCGCACACCCTTACCCCTTTCCATTTCTTCACCGGCTGGGGCGGCATGAATCGTTCCACTGTAGCATATGGAATACCAAGGAAGGCCATGGAACCTTCCTGATCAATTCCCTTCACTAATCCCGAGCGCGTCTTGACCACCATCGGGTCGTTGCTTTGCGCCATTGTGATTGTCGTTGCTGTGAGACAGAGTGCCAACAGCCATGTTCTCATGTTGTTCATTGTATGGTTGTTTTTTACTTAATCACAATCTTGAACTACGTTCGAGCTTGTTCACGTTCGAAAAAGTAAGCAAGCTTTTTTTACTCACTTAATCACAACCTTTTTACCATTCACGATATAGATACCCTTTTGTGGGTTGATAACGCGACGTCCTTGCAGGTCGAAGAGGGCAGAAGATTTCTGCTGTGAACGGACTGCATCAATAGCCGTAGTAATACCGTGGTTTTGCTGTTCCTGCTCTTCTTTATACAGCGAGATGGCATTCTGTCCAGAAGCATAGACGCGGAAACAGTTGGCGCTACTATTGTATTGTAGATAGAAGGCCTTGCCACAGTTCTTTACAATGGCTTCCCCGTCAACAATGGAAATCGTCCAACGGAAATAATCATTGGAAACATTGCCATTGAGTATCAAATAAGCTTTGTTATTACTATTTGTTCCTTTAGTCGTACCCATATACTGTTCTTTTTCGGTTTCAAAAATGGTCCATTTCTGATTCTGCTTCTGTAGTACAACAGGCACGGCAGCGTTTCCACTTCCATCTGTCAGCGTAATCACATCATCAACAGGAGTTACTAAACCTGCTTTTCCCTTATCGGAATCGAATCCATTGTAAGCAATGTACTGATCTTCCACATTCGATACGATGAGGTATCTGTAGTTGCCTTCCAGTTCCTCTTCGCTTGCGACGAGCTTATAATTGTTATTACCGATTATGATTTCCTGCGGCTGTGCCGGTTCTTCATCACATTCCACATAGAGGTTGGCACGAATCATGGTGTTGGAGGCACTGGCGGTGTAAGGAGCAAAGAAATCCGTTCCGCTATTGGCATTGTAGGTCATGGTACCATAATAGGTATGAACCATTTCCACGCCATCGTTTCTTTTCTGCAGTTTCCATGAATAGGCAGCATTTGTTTGGTATGCCAGTTTCTTAGTGGATGGGGCATTCAGATATTCTCCTTCTCTGTTCATGAATGCATATTTCCCATTGTTTTCTTCAAGGGTGAACACCTCCACATCATCGGTAATGGTTATAACATCGTCAGAAAGGATGATCTCTTCTGAGTTCAGATGATTATTGCTTAATGCTCCTGCTGCTACATCTTTCGATCCGCAGGCGATGATATAACGGAGTCCGCTGACAACCTCATCCATTGAAGATACATGTTTGAAGGTCTTTACCTCGGTTGAAGTACCATCACGGATGACATACCTTGCCACGCTTACCTGACTCTCATCACCTTCTTCAGAGATGGCAACAGCCTTCAGTGTGGTTGTCTTGTCGATGCTGATGGGACCATCATAGATACTGCTCTCGGATGATGGTGTTGTTCCATCGGTGGTGTAATGGATGGTTACACCCTCTGTCTCGCAGCTGATGGACACAGTCTGAGCCTCACTATAACTACCCGCTTTGGGTGAGAAGGTGGGAGCAGCAATGTTGACCACCCCTTTGTAAAGGAACGAGATCGTACCGTCTTCATTTTGTGTAATATCCTTCACAGCCCCATCCATGTAGTAGGTGCCATTGCTATTCTTGTTATAGAATTTGGCAGGTGCCTTGGAGTCCTTACTGAAGCTGTTGTAATTACCGCTGGGATAGGTGTCGGTGGCAAATCCATCCCACGAATATATTAAATACTCTTCCCCATTTTCATCAATATAAGGTTCTGTGTCAATCTCACCATCAGCCGTAATCCAAGTCATGCGTTGGTGGGTGTAATCGTTGTTAACGCTGTTGCTTGCCCAGGCAGAAGCATTGTAATCAACATGCAGGATGAGCATACCTTTACCAGGCAGTCCTGCATCCCACTTCTCAGGTTGACGGTTCTCCAAGAGGAAATACTCGTCGCGGTTCCCATTATTATATATAATGTACGCGTCACCACCATCCATTAAGGATTTCATGTCACTTACACTCTTTGTCGTGGTGAGTTCGATGGGGTTAAGCCATCCTGCCACCCAGCGCTCATAGCTGGAATAGCCAGCGGGCTGATAGCCGTCGCCGTTGTATGAGCCGCTGTCCATCAGATCCCACCAAAGCATTCCCACGCCATAACCAGTGTCACTGGTGTCGTAGAAGTCGGGGAAGCCCAGACAGTGACTGAACTCATGGCACATGGTTCCGATGCCGCAGATATCACCATAGCCGTTCAGTTCTGATCCACAGGCATAGGTGTTGATGGTCACACCGTCAAGAAAGAGCGGTCCAGAACCGTCACCGTAGTATTGAGCAGAAGCGAGTGTCCATTCATGCGGCCATATCGTGTTGGCTACACCTCCATCGGCCTCTCCTTTCCCTGCATAGATGACATATACCTGATCCACTTCTTGGTCACCGTCCCAGTCATAGTCGGCGAAGTCCACTTCATTGTTGGCAGCCTTACAAGCTTCTATGACCATGGAGGCGGGATGTTGGTCGTTGCCTTGTTTGCCATTCTTGTTCCTGCCATAGTACGACATGTCGTAGGGCATATCGTAGGGTCCCACGACATCGAATTCGAGATCAAACTTTCCACCGCTCTGGTCATAGAAATAGTCGTGAACGGAGCCTACGAAGTCGCCATCTCTAAAATGCTCTTCGTTGGCCACGCGCTCGAAATACTCTTTGTTATTGGTATCCTCTAGTTTCACATCCTTGAAGTTGACGAGGATAATGATACCCTTCTTCTGTCCCTCGATACTGTTGCTCGAACCCTTTTGTGCCCGACGTTTTGCCATTCGCTTGGCACGATCTGCATTAGCACTCTGACGACGTTCTTTGGCAGCATTCATCATTTCCTTGCGGTCGATCATCTGGAAAAGACCTGTTTCATCTTCCTGATAGGCATTACCATCGTTTCCCAGCCAGAAATGTCCGTGCTCGTCACCTACAAGACGAGCAGCGACGGTTTGGCCATTGGTCAGCTTCAGTGTACGGTACTGTCCAGGCTTGGCTGGAATAGCATTACATACGATGGTGATAAGCACCATGATGATTACTAACAGACAGCGTTTTGTCTGTTGTGTCTTGTTATTTTTCTTCATTCTTATGAATTCCAGTGGTTAATAATTTTGCAAAAGTACAAAAAAACACGTATAGTGCAAAAGAATTACGATGGTTTTTCTACACAATAAATCATAGAAACTGGCGTTATGATATCGTGCTTAGACGTTTCTGCATGATTTTCGTAGTGCTTTTGCTTGTCGTTTCGAGAGCAGAGGCACAGTATGATGTCAGCTTCAGTCATTACTTCGACATGGAGCCGTCGTTCAATCCTGCGTCCGTAGGAAAGGAATCCAAGTTGAACGTTGTAGGTGCTTACGCTATGGATCTGGCAGGATTCAAGCATAATCCGCGCACCATGTACATAGCAGGCGACATGCCTTTCTATATGGTTAAATCCTACCATGGCGTGGGAGCACAGTTGATGAACGATCAGATCGGACTCTTCCAGCATCAGCGTATTGCCGTTCAGTATGCTTATAAGCAGAAACTGTTTGGTGGTACAATCAGTGCTGGTGTGCAGGCGGGAGTCATCAGCGAGAACTTCGATGGCTCGGGTCTCGACTTGGAAACGCCGAACGACCCTGCCTTCATTACTTCAGAAGTGAACGGGAACGCCTTGGATCTGGGCTTTGGTGTTTATTATCTGCACAAAAGATGGTACGCCGGAGCATCCGTTCAGCACCTCAACGCCCCTCTGGTGGAGCTGGGCGAAACCAATGAGTTACAGATTGACCGGACGTATTATTTGACAGGTGGATACAATATTAAGCTCAGAAATCCGTTTGTTACAATACCGACCTCTGTGTTGGCGCGTTATGACGGGGTGGCTTATCGGGCGGATGTGACGGCCCGAGTGGTATACACCAACGACGAAAAGGTGATGTATGCAGGCGCTTCCTATAGTCCGACAAACTCTATCACCCTGCTCATTGGCGGCAGGTTGCACGGTATCAACGTCGGTTATAGTTACGAGTTCTACACCTCGGCCATCAATCCCGGTAATGGCAGTCATGAACTGTTCGTGGGCTATCAGACCAATTTGAACCTATTCAAGAAAGGGCGGAACAAACACAAGAGCGTACGACTGCTGTAGAAAGATGAAATTGAATTAAAACAAGATATGGAAAAGAAAGTATATAATAAGGTAAGCGGACAGATGAAGAGGATGATTCCCCTTTGTCTATTCACCCTTTTACTCGTATTCTCCGGTTGTGCTGGCAGTAAGATAGCCAATTCGGCCAGTCGCGGCGGTGAGGTTACCGGTGTCGGTGGCGGTAAAGGATTTACAGAGCCTACGCCGTTTGGAATGACACTGATCAAACGCGGTTACCTGAAGATGGGTATCGAGCAGGAAGACAGTTTGTGGGGTAAGCAGACACCTGTGAAGGATATCTCTGTTGACGGCTTCTGGATTGATGAGACAGAGGTGACCAACTCGGAGTATAAGCAGTTCGTGTATTGGGTTCGCGACTCGATTCTGCGCACTCGCTTGGCTGATCCGTCGTATGGCGGTGATGAGTCGTACATGATTACTGAGGACAAGAACGGCGATCCCGTTCCTCCCCATGTAAACTGGAAGAAGGCGTTGCCGCGCAAACCCAACGAGGATGAGCAGCGTGCCATCGAGAGTTTGTACGAGACCAATCCTGTTACAGGCGAGAAGATGCTCGACTGGCGTCAGATGAATTACCGCTATGAGGTATATGACTATACCGCCGCAGCCTTGCGTCGTAACCGTCTGAATCCAGAGGAACGTACCTTCAACACAGATATTGTTGTTGATCCGAACGAGGTGGTGATGATCTCGAAGGACACGGCATATATCGATGACGAGGGTAAAATCGTTCGAGAGACCATCGACCGTCCGTTGAGCGGTCCGTGGGACTTCCTCAATACCTATATCGTGAATATCTATCCCGACACTACCTGTTGGGTGAACGATTTCCAGAACTCCGACAACGAGACCTATCTGCGTTATTATTTCAGTAATCCTACCTATAACGACTACCCTGTGGTGGGCGTTACCTGGGAGCAGGCCAACGCTTTCTGTGCTTGGCGTACCGACTATCTGCTGAAAGGACTGGGTGCCGAGGCCAGATATGTGCAGCGCTACCGTCTGCCGACTGAGGCCGAATGGGAGTATGCTGCCCGCGGCAAGGATGGGAATGAGTTCCCTTGGGAGAATGAGGATATGATGAACGACCGTGGTTGCTTCTATGCCAATTTCAAGCCCGACCGCGGTAACTACACAAAGGACGGTAACTTGATAACCAGTAAGGTGGGTATCTATGGTGCCAACTCCAATGGATTGTTCGACATGGCCGGTAATGTGGCAGAGTGGACCAGTACCATCTATACGGAAGCAGGTGTGGATGCCATGAACGACCTGAATCCTACGCTGAAGTATAATGCAGCCAAGGAAGACCCGTACCGCTTGAAGAAAAAGAGTGTGCGCGGTGGTTCCTGGAAGGATCCCGAGAGCTATATCCGCTCTGCTTGGCGTACATGGGAGTACCAGAACCAGCCACGATCCTATATCGGATTCCGTTGTGTGCGTTCCGTGGCCAGTTCACAAAGCGTGAAGATGAAAGGGAAAAAGAAGTAATGTGATAAACAACAGATAAGATGACACAGTATAGCAAACTCAATATTATCTACCGTCTGCAGAAGTGGATGGATAGCGTGCCAGGACAGACGTTCCTGAATTATGCCTACAGCTGGGGTGCAGCCATCGTGATCTTGGGTACACTGTTTAAGCTGACCCATATCCCCGGTGCCAACTTCTGGCTTTTCCTCGGTATGGGCACTGAGGTGTTCGTGTTCTTCCTCTCTGCCTTTGACCGTCCGTTTGACAAGACTGCCGATGGTATGGATCTGCCTACACACCTGAATCTCGACAATGAAGAGGTTGCAGAGGGCGATGAGGAGCCGGCACAGGTAGCAGCTGCCGCACAGCCTGTTGTTACAGGCGGTGGTACAATTATCATTGGTGGTGGTACTGTTGGCGGTTCTGGTCAAGCCAGTGATGCTAGTAGAACTAGTGGAACTAGTCAGACTACTGTTGACACAGAGGCCATTGCCGCCGTATCTTCTTCCGTATCGAAGATGTCAGGAGTTTCTGGCGAGGCTGTATTGCCGTCGATGAATCCTGAACTCGAGGAGGCCACCACGAATTATGTGGAAGAGCTGAAGCGTCTGACGGAGATGCTGTCGAACGTATCGCGTCAGAGTGAGCGTCTGGCTACCGACTCGGAAGAGATGGAGAACCTGAACCGTACGTTGACAGGTATCTGTAAGGTTTACGAGCTGCAGCTTAAGAGCGCCAGCTCGCAGATCGGTACCATCGACGAGATCAATGAGCAGACCAAGAAGATGGCTGATCAGATAGCTGAACTGAACAAGATCTACCAGCGTATGATCGATGCCATGACGGTGAATATGCCAAAGGCTCCGTTGGTTCCATAATCTTTAGTTACTGTTGTCCCCATAGGGGTTTTAAAAAAGAATACAATGGCAATTAAGAAAAGACCGGTATCTCCACGCCAGAAGATGATCAACCTGATGTATGTCGTCTTGATGGCTATGCTTGCGCTGAACGTTTCATCGGAAGTGCTCGACGGTTTCTCCTTGGTAGAGGAGAGTCTGAACCGCACGACGGCGAACTCAGCGAAGGAGAACCTTTCTATATACGGCGACTTCGAGTCGCAGATGAAAGCGAATCCCGAGAAGGTTCGCCAGTGGTTCGACAAGGCCACGCAGGTGAAACAAATGAGTGATTCGCTCTATAACTTGGCGCAGGAACTGAAGGAAGCCATCGTGAAGGAGGCTGACGGCAGCGACGGTGATGTGTTGAATATCCGTAACAAGGAAGACCTGGAAGCTGCCACACAGGTGATGCTGGCACCAGGTAAGGGTCGTGGCAAGGAACTATACAATGCCATCAACTCTTTCCGTGAACGCATCCTGAAGATGGTGGGTGACGAGCGTCAGCGGAGTATGATCAGCAGTAATATGACCACCGAACTGCCAGCCAATGCTCATGCCATGGGAAAGAACTGGCAGGAGTACATGTTTGAGGACATGCCCGTGGCTGCTGCCATTACGCTGCTCTCCAAGCTCCAGAGTGATGTGCGCTACGCAGAAGGTGAGGTGCTCCATACCCTCGTGTCGAATATCGACGTGAAGGATATCCGTGTGAACAAGCTTGATGCGTTTGTCATTCCTGAGAAGACCACCCTTTATCCGGGTGAGACCTTTGCGGCGAATATCGTCATGGCTGCCGTGGATACGACGATGCAGCCGGAGATCTATATCAACGGTTCCAAGGTGAACCTCCGCAACAACAAGTACTCCTTCTCAGCAGGTGGTGTGGGCGAGCATTCCTTCAGCGGTTATCTGCTCACCCGTAATGCGGCAGGTGAGACTCTGCGTCGCGACTTCCTGCAGAAGTACAGCGTGATTCCTGCACCCAGTGGTGCTACGGTGGCAGCCGACCTGATGAACGTGCTCTATGCGGGTTATCCGAACCCGATGAGTGTCAGCGTACCAGGTGTACCGCAGAATGCCGTATCCGTGACGATGAGTGGTGGCTCGTTGACAGCGAAGGGTGATGGACATTACGTGGCTACGCCAGCCGCTGTGGGCAAGGATGTCACATTCACAGTAACAGCCCACGACAAGGGTCAGACCCGTCAGATGGCACAGGTGACTTTCAAGGTGCGTAAGCTGCCCGATCCTACACCGTATATGGTGGTAGGCGACAACCGTTTCCGTGGTGGCGGACTTGCCAAGGCTTCGCTGATGGGCACGGGCGGTATCAAGGCTGCCATTGATGACGGTCTGCTCGACATCGAGTTTAAGGTTACAGGCTTTGAGACCGTGTTCTTTGATAATATGGGTAATGCCGTACCTATCGTAGGTAACGGTTCATCCTTCTCTGAACGGCAACGCGAGGAGTTCCGCAAACTCTCCCGCAGTCGACGGTTCTATATTACACATGTAACGGCTGTAGGTCCTGACGGTATCTCGCGAACCCTACCCGGAGCCATGGAAGTGATAGTAAGATAAAGGAAAACTGAAAGATAATAACATAGAATATGATGCGTACAGATAATATTCAAACAGGATGCAGAGGAATGATGCTCATGATGTTCTTCATGGTATGTTCCTTCTTCATCAGTGAGGTGCAGGCTCAGCCTGCTGCACGTCGTCAGCAAGCCCAGCAGCAGAAGTCAAATGCGCAGACGCTTACCACACGTGCCCAGATATCATTCCCAACGGCACAGAGCATGTCGGAGGACGTGGTTTGGCGGCGTGACATCTACCGGGAGATTGATCTCACCCAGGATGCCAATGCCGGTCTCTATTATCCTGTAGAGCCCGTCGGCACACAGATGAACCTCTTCACCTATCTGTTCAAGCTGATGCTTACAGGACAGGTTCGTGCTTATGAGTATCGTACTGACGGTAATGAGGTGTTCACCGATTCTGCCCGTGTCAAACCCAAGTCGTTCATCGATAACTACCATATTTATTATGAGCGTACCGACAACGGCCGAATCCGCATTGACGACAGTGATATCCCCTCTCGAGAGGTAAAGGGTTACTATCTGAAGGAGAGTGCCTACTATGATCAGGCTTCTGCCACGTTCCACACCAAGGTGATCGCCCTTTGTCCGATTATGAGTCGTGAGGATGATTTCGGTGATGGAACCGTCAGATACCCGCTGTTCTGGGTGAAGTATGATGATGTGGCTCCGTTCCTGGCTAAGCAGACCATTATGACAAGTAATATGAACAATGCCGCTACGATGAGCATTGACGACTTCTTCACGAAGAATATGTATCGCGGATCTATCTACAAGACTACGAACATGCTGGGACAGACACTCGCTCAGTATTGTCCTGACTCTCTTTCCATGAGTAAGGAGCAGAAACGTATCGAGCAGGAGCTGTTGGCTTTCGAGAAGAATATCTGGGGCAATCAGGCTCGTAAGGATAGTCTGGACAGCATCGCCAATCTGGATCCTAAAGTCAAAATCAAGGCCAAGAAAGCTGCCGCCAGCAGCTCAAACCGTCGTGCCTCTTCAGGTAAGTCGGAGAAGGTGAAGACCAAGCGCGCTTCCTCTTCTTCATCCTCCTCTTCTGGTAGTTCTTCTGCACGAGTAACTGTAAGAAGACAAAGACATTGATCATTTACAACGAGTTGTAAATGATAATTGATAATTGAAAATTGAGAATTAACTAACTTAAAATAGCTATGAAGATGAAAAAGATTGTTTTGACAATGGCCATCGTCATGTTAGGATTAACATCGGCAAAGGCCCAGGTAAACTTAGGTGTGAGAGGTGGTTTCAATATCACCGAGATGTCGTTCAACGAAGAAGTGTTCGATACGTCGAACCGTTTGGGCTTCTTTGTAGGTCCGGTTCTGAAGTTCTCTCTTCCTTTCCCCAATCTGGGATTGGATATTGCAGGATACTACGATCAGCGTGACATGAAGATCGACGACGAGACCATCACGCAGAAGAGTATCATTGTTCCCGCCAACCTCCGTCTGAATATCGGTTTCAGCGATGTTGCCGGAATCTATCTTGCAGCCGGTCCGCAGATCAGTTTCAACATAGGTGATGATAAATACACATGGAAAGACTGGGATGCAAACAAAGAGCAGGTTGACAACACCTTCCGGTTGAATAACTCCGTGTTCAGCGTGAACCTCGGTGGCGGCGTGAATCTCGGACGTTATGAGATTGGTGTTAATTATAATATAGGAGTAAGTAATACGGCTGACGTGAAGAGTTTCAAGGACGTGACCGACACGGCCTACGACAAGCGCAAAGCCAAGACCAATACTTGGCAGATTCACGGCACCATCTACTTCTGATTATTTCCCCCTTTGTTTCAGAATAACATAGATAATGACCGGGGCACCCATGATGGGCGTAACGGCATTCAGGGGAATGATTCCTTGTGATCCTGGCAGTACGCAGATGACATTGCACAACAGCGCAATGGCTGCACCTGTCAGGATTGTTGCTGGCATGAGGTACTGATGGTTGTCAGTTGTCAGCAGCATGCGGGCGATATGAGGCACTGCCAGTCCGATAAACGCGATGGGTCCGCAGAATGCAGTGGTGATAGCGGTAAGGATTCCTGTCACAAACAGCAGGTAGTTCCTTACCCTTTGCGTGTTGATACCCAAGTTCTCTGCATATTGTTCTCCCAGCAATAAGGCGTTCAGCGGTTTGATCAGCATGAGGGCACCGAGCAATCCTGCCAATGTGATCAAGGCGAAGGAAGGCATCTGCTCCATCGACACACCTCCGAAGTTCCCCAGTCCCCAAACCATATACGACTGTACTCCTTGCTCCGTAGCGAAGAAGTTCAGTAGGGAGATGGCCGATGAGGAGATATAGCCGATCATGATACCGATGATCAGTAGCATGACGTTGTTCCTTACCATCGTGGAGAAAAGCAAGATCAGTGCCATGACCGCCATGGCGCCTACAAAGGCGGCGAAGAGCACTGCCACGAAACCTGTCAATGAGAAGCTTCCTGCCGTGATGCTCCCGCCAAGGAGCAACATCACCAGTGCCACACCTAATGAGGCACCGCTGTTGATACCGAAGATGCTCGGACCTGCCAACGGGTTCCTGAAGGCGGTCTGCAACATCAGTCCGCACACCGCCAGCGAAGCGCCGCACAGCATGGCGGTGATGGCCTGTGGCAAACGGTTTTGCAGGACGATGTATATCCATGATGACTTGATGCCGGGATCGGCTTGAATATCCGCCGAGGGTAGGAACAGGATACGTACTACCTGTTCCACGGGAATATGCACTGCGCCAACGAAGAGGCTCAGTGCGAAGAGTACTGCAATGATGAGTACCATCCCTACGGCGAATCGTGAAAACTTACTCATGTAGTTTCTTAAAGTATCTCGGTTCCCCTAACTGCAGGTCAGGGTGAGCAATGCAGATAAAGTCGCGCAGCAGCAGATTAGGATGAAAGGGAGTTTCTTCATAGAAGGTGCTGCTGGCCGTATTACAGCCATATACCTCTTTGTCGGTGAACGCCTTGAACTGCTTGTATCCTGCATTGTCAGACAACAACTCTTTAAAAGTGATATCGTGCGGTGAATTGTAGCGGAAGAGCCAGATGTCTGCATGCTCGGCTTTCTCCAATACACTCTCAAATGGGAGTGCCAGACTGCCGCTGTGGTCATCATCTTTCCATGGGTAGTCAATGCCCGCATCAGCAAAGATGCCACCAAGCGTGCTCTGTCCACCAGGAACATACCACACAGCCCCTGTCTGCTTATCCATCATGATCGACCGCTTGTCGGCAGATGTCTTCGCCAATGCCTTCAGTTCCATGTAGCCTTTTTCCACCTCTGCGAACATACTGTCGGCCTTCTGCTCACAACCGAACAGCATGCCGTAGAACCGCATCCATTCCGCCCGTCCCAAGGCCGATGTTTCCATATAGTCGGCTGTCTCGATAATCGGGATTTTCAGTTCTTCCACCTTTCCGTAACCACCGCTGTTCTGGAAAGGAGAAAGGAAGATGGCATCAGCCTGCATGTCAATGATCTTCTCCACAGTGGGAGCCATACCGCTACCGCAGTCGGCTATACTTCCTTTTTGCAGTTGATCCTGGATATAAGGGATATGGATGTACTGCGGTTCACAGATGCCACCAATGCTTGTTCCTTTTCCCATGTCGATAACCAGACTGCAGTGTACGCTGGTGGCTACCACGGCCCTTTTGAGCGGTGTCCTCACTACGGCCCCATCAGGCAGATGTGCCGGCAGCTCCTTGTCGGCAGGCACCAGCACATAGGTGTGCAAGGTTTTTCCTGTATTCCAGGGGTCAGCCAGCTTCACCACCGTGAAGTCGTGATGTTTCACGATGGAGATGTGCGTGGCATATTTCAGTGCCACCGTGTCGCAGTCATCGCTCACCACCCCCTGATGCCGTGAATGACACGAGCAGAGGATGGTGAGTATGACAAGGAAAAGACTTTTCTTCATAAGAGCGGATTAGTCGAGGAACACGATCTTTCGCGGGTTTATACCTGTTGTGGCGAACTTACCAGCAAAGGAACCGTCGCTCTTGAAGTGATAAACCTGACCGTTGCTAACGAAATCGGTAGTCATTACATAGATATCACCTGTCTCGTCGTTCACACTGATACCATATACAGAACTTGTGGCGAGTTCAGCAGGAGCATTCTTGAAGAATGCATTATTCGTAGAACCCGTGTTCACATTATAAGCACTCAGTGTAGTATTGGTCTCGTATGTTGACCAGTCGGTAGCAGAATAGGCCAGGTACAGGTTGTTCTTGTAAGCTGCCCATGAAGAGCAGTTACCCAGTTCCTTGAACTCGCCAGTTTTCACATTAAGCTCACCCCACGGATAGTCGTAATAGGCACCATAGCCCTGTACGAACACATGACCGTCAACTTCAATGATTCTATCAGGGTTGTCCATCACATCGAAATAGGTAGCCTTGTCGAAGCTCTTCAGATCGATGACTGCCACGCGCTTGTCAGCACCCCAGCCAGAGCAGGTACAATACAGCTTACCGTTGTACTTGATGATGTATTCGGGGTTCTTACCAATCTCAACTTGTCCTTCAACAGTCATGGTCTTCTTGTTGATCTTTGCTACATAGCCTCCATAGCAGGAAACATAGAGGTAGTTTCCATCGATGACACCATAGCGCGGATCACTCAGTTCATTAGGAATGCTCATGCGAGTCTCAGCCACACCCACGGTATTCATTTTGTAGATACACTTGGAACCAGACATAATCACATACATGTTCTTTCCGTCAACAATAATGTCCTGAGCAACATCACCCATCAACGTACCGTTCTGAGTGATGAACAGATCGTTCTTGTAGGTCTGATCAGTTGTCCAGTCAAAGTAGGTCATGGTTGCGTTGTTCTTGTTCATAGATCCTTCGTTGATGATGAATGCGCGATTCTCGCTCATCTCCACTTTAGAACCTTCCTTACTCCAGTCCCAATCATCATCGTCACTACATGAGGTAAAACCGGCAGTAATAGCCAGTCCACTCAATACTGCTAAAAATAAACTTCTGAATTTCATGTCATTTAGTTTTAAAAATTGTACGATATAAATACTTATTCTCCATTCTCAATTAAAAACTTACTTTCCCCGAAACAGTAAATGATCTTCCTGGCATGGGGTAGTACTTGATAATCTCATACTGCTCATCTGTAAAGTTGTTGACAGAACCAGAGAGCGTTACCTTGCATGAATTTAGCTGGAACTCGCGAGACAATGTGAGTGTATGTTCCCAGTAGGCTTTCAGGGCATAGGGTTGGGTGGTTTGCATACTGCTCCAACGTTTCCCTTGTGCGAGAACACTATAGCCAATGTTCACCCAGGGCATGCGAACCATTACCGATCCATTGCCGCTGTGCTTTGGTGTGTAGGGTAACTGCATGTTGTATGATGCAGATCTTTCCTCTTTGTCGATAGCCTTTTGGTAGGTATAAGCACCCATCATCACCACGCTGACTCGATGCACTACGGGAATCTCAGTGCCTATGGTGACATCCAGTCCTGTAATCCTTACCTTTCCGAAGTTCGCCATCTTCCATACATACGTGGAAGGGAACGCTACGATCTTATCAGTCACACGGTTCAAATAGCCGTCAACGGTCATGGTCAGGTATTTCAACCATCTTATTGGCCGACCGTTCCACGTTATGCCCAGATTCAGTTCCTTGGCAATCTCTGGGCGTAGTCCGGTATTCCCCATACGCAGATAATAGAGATCATTGAAGGTCGGCATTCGATAGGTATCTTTATACATCGCCCGCAGGAACAGCGATTCCTGTGGTAGCAGACGGTACGATAAAGATATCGATGGTGACAGTCTGTGGCGGTCATCGGGCTTATGTCCTGCCTTTACCTCCTCTGTGGCGAATGTACCTACCACGTTAGCATTCATTTGCAGTCGTTTCCATATATAACGTGCAGTGAGGGCAGTGAGAGAGGTGAAACGGGTAGGGTAGGGAGGATCGGTAAGGTTATCCGATATGGTAATGTTGCTTCGCAGATTGTTGTAGGAGATGTCTTCTGTTACCGATAGCCACAGGTTACCAACAGGATGCCATCCCAATGCCACCGAACCATAGTATTCGTTTTGGCGTGCTACGTCAATCTGTTTGTTGTTCACATATTTCGTATCCGTGTCTTCGTAGCGATTCCAGCTATGAGCGTATTTCATGCGGGCCTTCATGCTCCAAGCCTTGCCCAGCATTCTGGAATAGACAGCCTGCGTAAAGAAATCCTCATCCCAGAGTCGTTCATCGCTTTTGTCGTTATAGAGCACTACCGCTCCTGGCAGTCCTCGCTTCGAGTAGTACCAGCAGGTCTTTACATCCAGCTTACTGCTATCTGCCCAAGTATGGAACAAGTTCGCTTCGCCTTGCCACGATTGGATATCCGAGTTGTAGCGTTTCTCGTTCGATTTCTCCCTGCCGTTCTTCAGTACGAAAGGATAAACTCCGTCTGCTCGCATGAACGAACCGTTTAGGTTGAGCATGGTGCGCTCTCCCAGTGGTTGCCACCATCTGATAGAGGGGGATACCATACCGAACGAACCTCCCTTCACTTTCGCCTCGAAATGTTTCGAGCCGTCAGTGCCACGGTCGGTAAGGATCGAGAGTACACCTGCTGAGGCGTAATGTCTAGCTGAGAGCAGCCATTCTTCTTCATCACCGATGGCCAGCGAGAGTGTCTCCACATTATCGAGTGTGAAACGACCGATATCTATTTGTCCTGCTTGCGTATTACTGATGGTTACCCCGTCGTAGCTTACTGCGGTATGGTGTGCCCCAAGATTTCTTACGCTTACCGTCTTCATACCACCGATGCCCCCATAGTCCTTCACACTCGTACCAGCGAACTTCTTCACGGCATCTGCCAAATTCTGCAGTCCTAACATCTCCAGTTCCGTGCGTTGCATCTGCTGGATGGGTTTCGTTGTGAGAACATTTCGTTCCAAACGGTGACTGCTCACGATCACTTCATCCAAGTCGTGTGTCTTCCCGGAAATCGAATCATTCTGGGCTATGACATCGGTGCATGTCACTAAAGTGCATGCAACAACAAGAATTCGTAAAGCAACAGACAGTCGTCTGGGAAACATATCCATAGGAAACCATTTACTACCCCTTTCCTCGAGAGGTATGATCAACACTACCACGGCAGGTCTTCTGACTTACTGCTTCAGAGGGCGAACGCCTTCCCGGGATGACCAGTGGCATTTTGTTCGCCGACATAACGGCAGATTACAGCTGCGGGACAGTGCAGGATTCTCACCTGCTTCCCTTTTCATCACTTGAAAGTGACACCGTTGTCATTGCAAAAGTACAACAAAGTTTTTGATTATCAAAGAAAACTAGTGATTTATTAATATTACAACGGAAGAAACGGAAATAAACGGAAAAACAGAAATATACTGATTCTTCCTGTGAACTATTGCTGAAACCTCCGCTTATCTTGATGAGGGGTTTCCGATTTTCCGATTATTTCCGTTTCTTCCGTTGTGAATAGATTAACCGAAGAACTGTTGGAATTCCATTTCGAAGTTTGGCGTCAGCACTCCTTTGCCTATAGCCTCATGAATCTCTTGAATGGTCCAGAACCTACCTCCGTCGAGTTCCTCGGAAGAAGGTCGTATAGGACCGTTGTAAGTGGTGCGGTTTACATACACCAGTTCACGTTCGCGCTTACTGTCGAACACATATTTCCCCATAAACTCCGGAGTGAAGTCTGTGATACCCAGCTCCTCACGCACCTCGCGAATCAAAGCTTCCTCGGGTGTCTCGCCATAGTCCATGTGACCGCCTACGGCGGTGTCCCATTTCCCTGGCTGGATATCCTTCCATTCCGGTCGTTTCTGCAAGTACAACTCCCCTTTTGCATTGAAAACATGAAGGTGTACCACAGGGTGCAGCAGTCGTGAACCGTTATGACAAGCACCACGAGTAGCCACACCCACCACCGTTCCCTCCTCATCGACGAGAGGGAACCGTTCTTCCATATTGTCCATAATTACTTTCTCTGCTCCCAGTCAATATCGAACTCCTTACCGGAATCGTCCACAGTGACATCGAAGACGGCATCCTCACCGTTGAGCTTGCCCGTGAGTACACCTTTGTAGTTCTTCCCTTCGGCCTTCTCCAGCTTCAAGTCGGTTACCTCCAGAGTGTTTCCCTGCTGCTGCTCATACTCCACAATACTCTGTGTAACCTTGTCGTTCAACTTCGTGTCCGACACGATGCATCCGTTCAGCATCACCAACGCTGCGAATGCCACAACCATTGAAACCAATACTTTTTTCATCTTTCTATCTTTTTGCTTGCAAAGATACGATTAAGTGAGCGAAATACAAAACAAATATTGTTTATTTTTACTTCCTTCTACTTTCACATAGAAACTAGGCTACTTTCTCATAGAAACTAGGCTGATTTCTCATAGAAACTAGGCTGATTTCTTATAGAAACTAGGCCACTTTCTCATACATGGGCAATGCCCTGAACGACACATAGTTATATCTTGAGGTGCGCAGAACCAATCAAGGGAAAGTATATAGGATGGTGGAGCAATAAGTAAGTACTGATGGCAGACACCGTTGTAGCCGATGAATAAAAAATCCATCGATTACGATTTTATTCCTAATTATTTCCGTATATTTGCAGTGGTATTTAATAATGAGATACGTTGACGTGATATTGCCCCTGCCCTTAGAAGGGTTCTTCACCTACGCCGTGCCAGAGAGGTTATCGGAGAAGGTGAAGAGGGGAGTGCGTGTACTGGTGCCGCTGGGAAAGAGCAAACGGTATGTAGGACTGGCGGTGGAGGTACATGACAGAAAGCCCGACTTTGCGCAGATCAAGGAGGTGATGGAGGTGCTGGATGCGGAACCTGTGGTGCGCGAGGAGCAGTTCCGTCTGTGGCAGTGGATAGCCGACTATTACCTGTCACCCATCGGCGAGGTGTATAATGCGGCCTTCCCCTTGGGAATGAAAACCGTTGAGGGATATAAGCCGAAACTGGAGACGTACGTAACACTGGGTGAGAAATACCGCAACGAACAGGCTCTGCATATCGCACTGGATGTGCTGGCACGTGCCCCCAAGCAGCAGAAAGTGTTCATCGACTACCTGCAGCTGTCCCGTTGGGATAGTCTTGAGGAGCGTGAAGGGAGGAGTGAGGAGTGCGGAGTGTGCGAGGAAGTGTCGAAGGATGAGCTGATGAACTACTCGCATTGCACGGCAGCGGTGCTGAAGCAGTTGGTTGACAAGAAATTCCTCGTGCTGTATGAAAAGGAGGTGGGACGACTGAACCACAGCGGTGAGCCGCATCTCGACAAGGTCAAGGCATTGAACGCGGCACAGCAGGAGGCATATAACCAGATTCTGTTTCAGTTCCTGAGTAAGAAGATCGTATTGTTACACGGTGTTACCTCGAGCGGTAAGACCGAGATCTATATCCATTTAATCAAGGAGGCCATCGAGAAAAAGCAGCAGGTGCTGTATCTGTTGCCCGAGATTGCCCTGACGGTACAGATGCGCGACCGTCTGCAACGGGTGTTTGGTAACCGTTTGGGTATCTATCACTCGAAGTACAGCGATGCAGAGCGGGTGGAGATATGGAAGAAACAGCTGTCGGCTAATCCTTATGATGTGATTCTTGGTGCCCGATCAGCTGTGTTCCTGCCTTTCCAACGCTTAGGACTAGTGATTATTGATGAGGAGCACGAGACGTCGTTCAAGCAACAGGATCCTGCTCCACGATATCACGCAAGAAGTGCTGCCATCATGCTGGCAAGGATTTGTACGGAGGTGAACGGAGCCTTGAACACACGAACATTGTTGGGTACGGCCACTCCTTCGATAGAGAGCTATTATAATACTAAGGTGGGGAAATACGGACTCGTATCGCTCCAGCAGCGTTACCAGGATATCCAACTACCGGAAATACAGGTGGTGGATGTACGCGACCTGCAGCGGAGGAAGATGATGAGCGGTCCGTTCTCACCGCTGCTCTTGTCAAGCATCCGCAAAGCGCTGGAGGCTGATGAGCAGGTGATACTCTTCCAGAACCGCAGGGGCTTTGCACCGATGATCGAGTGTAAGGTGTGTGGATGGGTACCTCATTGTCAGCATTGCGATGTGTCGCTTACTTACCATAAAAACAGCGGTCAGCTTACCTGTCATTACTGCGGTAATACGTACCAGGTGCCGGATAAGTGTCCTAACTGCGGGAATACGAACCTGACGGGTAGGGGCTATGGCACGGAGAAGATAGAGGACCAGATTATGGAGATCTTCCCGGAAGTGCGAGTGGCTCGCATGGATCTTGATACCACCAGAACCCGACATGCGTATGAGCGGTTGATCAACGACTTTGCTGCAGGACGTACACAGATGCTAATAGGTACGCAGATGATCAGTAAAGGACTGGATTTCGACCGTGTGTCGGTGGTGGGAATCCTGAATGCCGATTCGATGCTGAACTATCCCGACTTCCGTGCTTACGAGCATGCGTTTACGATGATGGCACAGGTAAGCGGCAGGGCAGGGCGCAGGGGAAAGCGGGGACTGGTAATCCTGCAGACGAAGAGTCAGCAGCTGCCCGTGATTCAGCAAGTGGTGAACAACGACTATACCGCTTTCTTTGATGATCAGCTGGATGAGCGTCGTGCTTTCCACTATCCGCCATTCAACCATTTGGTGTATGTGTTCCTGAAACATCGCTATGAGCAGGTGGCAAACACCGCCAGCATGGAGATGGGAACACGAATGAGACAATGGTTCGGTAATCGCGTGCTGGGTCCGGATAAACCGTCCATTGCTAAGGTAAAGTCGATGCATATCCGTAAGTTGGTTCTCAAATTGGAGAACGGGATAGACATCAAAAAAGCCCGCGAGTGCCTGCGGCTCATCCAGAGTCAGATGATGCAGGACTCGCGGTATAACGCGTTGCAGATCTACTTTGATGTGGATCCGCTTTAAAGGTAATGCTTAGAAGTCGATATCCACGCCTACACCAAGCACGCGGTTGGTGCGGGTGAAGTCGTTATGCGTGGTGGCATTGGTGGCAGTAGGTGTTACATCCTGCTTATAGGTGTCGTAGTTGGTCTGGAAATAGGCCACGTTCACCTTCACCTTGTCACTGACCTTGTAACGCAGTCCGAGGCCGTAGGTATAGCTGCTCACCACGAACGACATATCGTTCATATATTCGTCAGACAGACCGTAGTTGGTCTTCTGGAAGCCGGCACTTACTAACAGCTTGTCGTTTACGTCCCATTCAGCACCGCCATTGTACTCCCATGTGTTTCCATCGAGTTTCTTCTCGTCGTGTTTGTACCAATGAGCCGACTTGTCGAAGAACAGGTGATAGCCGGCCATAACACGTACGGATGGGGTTACCGACCACTGACCGCCAACGGTGAAGAGGGCGGGCTGATCCTCGGGTACACTACTGCCATCACGGAACTTGTTCACGGCTTCAATCTGGTGGGCTTCCTTTACAGTGGAATTGTTCTTCATCCGCATGCGGGTCTTGAATTCATACTTGGCACCGAAGTTAAAGGCACCTGTCTTGAAGTCGATACCCAGGATGGGAGCAATGCCCAAGCCACTCTGGTCAGACATCAGGCTCACGCCCTCACGATAGGTCTCGAGGGTTTGCAGACTCTGTTGTGTACCTTCCAACTGTGCCTTGGCAGCCTGTGCGCCAGCCAGTTTCTCGGTAAGCTCTGCAGGAACGGGTACGCCAGCAGCCTGATACTGAGCAATACCTGCCTCTATCTGATTGATACCATCTGCATATTGGGCAATGCCACCAGCAATCCTGACGTTGGCATTGTCGAGGAAAGTGCCGAAGGGAACAGCACCTGCTTCCGTGTTCACTAAAATATTATTCAAACGGGCTTTGTAGGAAGCAGTACCATAGAGCAGACGGGCACCTCCATAGATGGAGAGGTTGTCGGTGAGCTTGTAGGCAGCACCCAAGGTGAAACCGAAGTAGTACTGCTTGCCACGCATGTAACCATCCACATCATATCCTGTGGCTCCCAGAGGCTGTAACGAGTGGGCAATAGCACCCACAGCACTTTCAAAGGAGCCGATACCATCGGAGAACTCACACTTTCCACCACCACCGGTAACGGAGAAATTGGCTTGCAGACTCCAACGACCGGTATTGTAAGCAGCCTGGATGGAGGGAATAAATGGTGCATTGGCCACACCTTTGAATTTCTTGGTAGTGGCACCGTTGTTATCCATGCCCAGGGCAAAGTCGGGATTGGTGGTGAAAATGGAACGGGTCTGGAATGCCATCTGCCAGTTCACAGAGAGATGGAAGCCTTGGCCCATGAAGATCACACCTGCGGGGTTGCTGTATACACCGTCAATCCCGATAATACCGTCACGTGCCATATTACGGTTGAAAGCGAGGTTCTGGTTGGTGTTTGTAAGAATGCCGCCTGCCCAAACGTTGCTGGCGACTGTCATCATGAATACGATGCTGATAAATTTTAATTTACTCATCTTAAATACCTTTAAAAAACTTGGCTGCAAAGTTACCTGTATTGTTCTGAATTTCCTGTAAAAGGCCAGAATGTTTAACTTTTATTAAAAGAACAAACAAACATTTCTGCACAAATCCGAAGAAATGTGCAGAAACGGTTGCTTACCCATATGTAAAGTATTATTTACCTTTCTTAAGCTCTGGATAGCTGATACGTGTGTGGTAGATAACCTTCAAACGCTCCGTCAGCACCTGCTTGGCCACATTGATGTCGTGGAAGGTAATAGGACAGTCGGTGTAGAAACCGTCGCTCACTTGTCCGTCGATGAGGGTGTTCACCAGATTACTGATGTTCTCTTCGGTGTATTCGGTCAACGAACGGGAAGCTGCCTCTACGGTGTCGGCCATCATGAGGATAGCCTGCTCACGGGTGAAAGGATTCGGTCCTGCATAGGAAAAGACCGATTCGTCAATCTTCTCCTTAGGATGCTCGTTCTTGTAAGAGATATAGAAATACTTGGTCTTACCCAATCCGTGGTGGGTCATAATGAAATCCTTGATCTCTGTGGGCAGGTTGTACTTATCCGCCAGCTTCAGACCTTCGGTTACGTGATTGATGATAATCTGGGCAGCCTCCTTTCTATCCATCTTGTTCAACGGATTCACGCCTGCTTGGTTCTCTGTGTAGAAGGCGGGATTCTGGATCTTACCGATGTCGTGATAGAGAGCACCTGTCCTGACAAGCTGGGTCTTTGCATCGATCTTGTCGGAGATGGCTGCTGCGAGGTTACCCACCATGATGGAGTGCTGGAAGGTGCCGGGGGCTACCTCGCTCATCTTACGGAGCAGATCCTTGCTGGTGTTCGACAACTCGATAAGAGTAACATTCGAGATGAAACCGAACATCTTCTCCACGACCAGCATCAGCGGATAGGCGAAGAGCAACATCACACCGTTGGCGATGAAATGCTTGTACATGCTATGGTCCATCGTGAGGATACTGTTGTCCTGCATCAGCTGTAAGGCGAAGTACACCGCACAGCTGGCCAGGGTAACAAGGATGGCTGTCTTGAACAGCTGGGCTCGTTGCGACAGTTCCCTCAAGGAGTAGATGGCCACCAAGCCAGCCACCAGCTGGATGATGATGAACTCATACTGGTATTTCACGGCGGCAGCACAAATCAGTGTCATCACCACATGGGAGATGAAAGCCGTACGGGAATCCATGAACACGCGGATGAAGATCGGTACGATGGCGAAGGGCAGCACATAGACACTCAGTACGTTGTGCTCCATCATCAGGGATACCAGGATGGGGAAGATGGTGATGAGCGCATAGAGCATCATCAGACTGCGTGGCTTCTCGAAGTAGTCTTTCCTGAAGAGGGCTATATACAAGGTGAAGAGAATCATGATGATGCCCACGAAGAGGGCTTGTCCTGCGATGGTTGACGACACCTCGCTGCTGTTGGCACTACGGCGCACCATCTCACGCTCAAAGCTGCTAAGTACACGGAATGTATGTTCATCCACAATCTCTCCACGGTCGATAATCTTCTGTCCGGTGAGTACCATACCGCTGGCGAGGGCTACGCTGCTGATGACATCGGCCCGTTCTGTCTCGCTACGTTCCTTATCGTAGGTAAGGTTCGGGGTGAGATATTCGTTCAGGTTACATTTCTGCAGGATTTGGCGCTGCGCACCGAGTTTCTCATCCATGAACAATTGTTCGTAGGCGGCCATCGTGGAGTAGATGCAGTTGATGGGCACACTGGTGGCTGTTCTGCCGTTGATCACGCGGACGAAACTGGTGGAGTCCTTGAAGTTCTTCGAGTAGTCGGCTTGGTTCATGATACCTGCCTGATACAGACGGTGCAGACGGTCGATGATGGTAGTGACATAATCTTTTGACAGGCCGGGGATACCGTCCTTGTATTTTTCGTAGAACTTAGCGATCTGCTCTTTCTCCACGTTCTCCTTGAAGGTGTAGTAAGGCTCCAGTTGGACGAGCAGACTGTCTTGCTCGGCCTTGATGGCCTCATCGGTCTTGTAGATGGGGAAGTCGAACTTCGCGATGAGCGATCCGTACATCCATGGCTTGCCTACATCATAGCGGAACTGCGGACCGCTATTGCGGGGCAGGAACCACACGATGATGACTACTGACACGATAACAAGTGCCGAACGAGTAAGTAGATTGCGCCAATAGCTGTCTTCAGAGGTCTTGAATTTGTTCATTTTGCTCTTTTTCTTGTCTTTCCTTTGCAAAAGTAATAAAAATAACTAACTTTGCACTCAAAATTCAATATAAAATGTCAGAAAGAAGAGTAAGAGTACGATTTGCACCCAGTCCAACGGGTGCGTTACATATCGGCGGTGTGCGTACCGCTTTGTATAATTACCTGTTTGCCAAGCAGCACAACGGTGATATGGTATTCCGTATTGAGGATACAGACAGCAGTCGTTTTGTACCAGGTGCCGAGGAATATATCATCGAGTCGTTTCGCTGGCTCGGCATACCGTTTGACGAGGGTGTGAGCTTTGGCGGAAAGTATGGACCCTACCGACAGAGCGAACGTCGTGCCATCTATAAGAAGTATGTGGACCAGCTGTTAGCCGACGGAAAGGCTTACATCGCTTTCGATACACCAGAGGAACTGGAAGCCAAGCGTAATGAGATCAAGAATTTCCAATATGATGCCCATACCCGTGGTATGATGCGCAATTCATTGACACTTCCCAAGGAGGAAGTGGAACAACTCATTGCCGACGGTAAGCAGTATGTGGTGCGCTTCAAGGTGGAGCCAGGTGAGGAAGTACATGTCCATGACCTGATTCGTGGTGATGTGGTCATCAAGAGCGACATCCTCGATGATAAGGTGCTTTATAAGAGTGCGGATGAATTACCTACATACCATCTGGCCAATATCGTGGATGACCATCTGATGGAGATCAGTCATGTGATTCGTGGTGAGGAGTGGTTGCCCAGTGCACCGTTGCATGTGCTGTTGTATCGTGCTTTTGGTTGGACCGACACCATGCCGCAGTTCGCACATCTTCCGCTGTTGCTGAAGCCCGATGGAAAAGGAAAACTGTCGAAGCGTGATGGCGACCGACTGGGATTCCCTGTGTTCCCGTTGGAGTGGCACGACCCGAAGACGGGTGAGGTGTCGAACGGTTTCCGTGAGCAGGGCTATTTCCCAGAGGCTGTGATCAATTTCCTTGCCCTGTTGGGATGGAACCCCGGTACGGAGCAGGAACTGTTTACCCTCGACGAGTTGGTGAAGGCATTCGATATCTCCAAGTGCTCTAAGGCTGGTGCGAAGTTCGATTTCCAGAAAGGAATCTGGTTCAACCACGAATATATCCTCAAGAAGAGTGATGATGAGATTGCGCAGCTCTTTGCTCCCATCGTGGGAGGCAACGGCGTAGAGGAGTCGTTGGAGCGTGTCACCCAGGTGGTGCACATGATGAAGGATCGTGTGAGTTTCGTTAAAGAACTGTGGCCCTTGTGCTCCTTCTTCTTCATTCCACCTACAGAGTATGATGAGAAGACCGTGAAGAAACGCTGGAAGGAGGATTCGGCTCAGGTGATGACCGAGTTGGCAAACGTGCTCGAAGGTATCAACGACTTCAGCGTGGAAGGACAGGAATCTGTCGTTATGGCATGGATCGAGCAGAAGGGATATAAGTTGGGCGACGTGATGAATGCGTTCCGTCTGGCACTTGTCGGCATCGGCAAAGGACCGGGCATGTTCGATATTTCCGCCTTCCTCGGTAAGGAAGAGACCTTACGCCGCCTGCGTCGGGCTATAGATGTATTAAAGTAAGTCATGTATAACATCATCATGTACGCCATCCAGCTGGGCGTCGCCATTGCCAGCCTTTTCAACGAGAAGGTGAGGAAGATGTGGCGGGGCGAGAGGGAGGCGTTCCGTATCTTGAAAGAACAGGTGGATCCAAACGCCCAGTACGTGTGGTTCCACGCTGCCTCTTTGGGCGAATTTGAGCAGGGACGACCGATTATTGAACAGTTGCGCCAAGAGTATCCTGAGTACAAGATCCTGCTCACGTTCTACTCACCCTCTGGTTATGAGGTGAGGAAGAACTACCAGGGTGCGGATATCATCTGTTATATGCCAATCGACACGGTGACCAATGCGCGGAGGTTCCTACGACTGGTACGTCCTTGCATGGCGTTCTTCATCAAGTACGAGTTCTGGTACAACTTCCTGCATATCCTTAAGCACAGGAATGTACCTACTTATAGCGTCAGCTCTATCTTCCGTCCCAACCAGGTTTTCTTCCGTTGGTATGGAAAGAACTACGGAAGGGTGCTGCGTTGCTTTACGAAGTTCTTCGTGCAGAACGAAGAGAGCAAGGAGCTATTGAACAGTATCGGGATTACTGAGGTGGAAATTACGGGTGATACCCGTTTCGACCGAGTGCTGCAGATCAAGGAGGCCGCCAAGGAACTGCCTGTCGTTGAGGCGTTTGCAGCCGGTAGGCTCTTTGTGGCAGGTTCGTCATGGTTACCTGATGAAGAGATATTCATCAAGTATTTCAACGAACATCGTGATTGGAAACTGATTATTGCCCCGCATGTTATTGGTGAGGATCATCTGCAACAAATAGAGAACTTACTTGAAGGTCGTAAGGTGATCCGCTATACAGAAGTAGCAGAAGCAGATTCTCAACTATCAACTGTCAACTGTCAACTGTCAACTGCAGAGGTCCTTATCATCAACTGCTTCGGTTTGCTCAGCAGTATCTACCGTTATGGTCAGATTGCTTATGTAGGTGGCGGCTTTGGTGTGGGTATCCATAATCTCCCCGAGGCAGCTGTTTGGGGCATCCCCGTATTCTTCGGTCCTAATAACGAACGCTTCCAGGAAGCTCAGGAACTGAAGAGAAACGGTGGTGGTTTGGAGATACATAACTATGAAGAGTTTGCTGCACGAATGGATGAACTGACAGCTGATCCTGCCTCAATCCTCAAACGGGGTGAGGCTGCAGGCAGTTATGTCAAAGGAAATGCCGGAGCCACCGAAATCATCTTAAGACAGTTGACAATTCTTCGCATAGCGAAGCGGTGAAGCCAAACGGACAGTTATTAATTGTCAACTGTCAACTCTCAATCATTCCCTCTCCCTATACCAATCCATATAGGCTACATAATGTGCGGCATTATCGGTCTGACCAGGTTGGGTTTTCTTGATGAACTTCGCAGGAACACCGCCCCAGATCTCTCCGGCACCAACCTTTGTTCCTCCTACTACCAAGGCACCCGCTGCCACGATAGCCCCTTCACCTATCTCACAGTGATCAAGCAATGTGCTACCCATGCCAATCAAAGCATGGTCGTGTATGGTGCAAGCATGAACGGTGGCATTATGACCGATGGTGACATCACTGCCGATGTGCAGCGGTCCTGTCTGATAGGTGGTATGCAAAACCGCTCCGTCTTGCACATTGGTACGGTTACCGATGGTGATGGGTGCTACATCACCGCGCACCACGGCATTGAACCATACCGAGCATTCGTCGCCCATCACCACTTCGCCCACAATCGTGGCGTTCTCACTAAAATAGCAGTTCTTACCCCATTTGGGTGCAAGACCGTTCACTTCCTTGATCAGTGCCATATCTTTTCTTCTTTTATTTCTTTCTTGCAAAGGTAGTATTTTCCTTTCAGATAAAAGAAAGGAATGAAGAAAAAACATTGGATTCCTTATGAAACACTGTCTATGGGTTGTTCTTGACGATGGATACCTCCAAGGTCTGCTCAATCAAACTGATAATCTCATCCATACTCTCCGTGGAGAAATCACCAGTCAGGTTTTTCTCCGTTGAGTTGACTGATAGGTTGACATGGTAATAGGTCTCCAGATCATTGATCACCTCTGTAAGCGGTGTGTTCTCGAAGTGGAAGTTTCCTGTTGCCCATGCCACCTGATTAATGCTTCCTGCGGGAATCAGTTGCGGCTTATGCTCCCCTTGGACCAGCTGAGCCTTCATTCCTTGTGTAAGAACAACACCCTGTGCTTCGTCTGAAGGAGAAGAGAAAGCCACCTTTCCATGGGTGACATATACCTCAGTGAGCTTTTGGGATGAACGACTGCCTGACACCTGGAACCCCGTTCCTAATACGCGTACTTGTGCCATCTCGTTTCTGACAATGAAAGGATGCTGTTCATCATGTTGGACCTCGAAATAGGCATCACCCTTCAGTGTCATCGTTCTGACATCCTTCTTCTTGTAGGATAAGGTGGCATGCGAAGATAGTGTTACATGAGTCTGGTCAGGAAGGATGAACAGTTGTGGCTGTTCATGGGCAGTCAATACAACCTCGGGATTATATCCTATATAATAATAGGTGGCACCACCAATCAACAACAGTAGCAGAGAGGCGGCAATGGCAATCCAACGTTGCATGGGTGTGGTACGGTTATCGGAGAGCATAGTCCGTTCCCTTACTTTCTGTATGGCTCGTTTTGTATCGAGTTTGCCTTCCCGATAGTATCTCAGCACAAATGACAGGTTCTTGTTATTCATCTCGTTCATAGTTTATTTATCGTTAGAATTTGAAAGGTTGTTCTGTGTGATGGTCATTACATGTTCCGTCATGTTGAATCCGCCAACTACGCCCAGACCACCATCAACCTGGTTGAATGTGGGAGAAGTGGGAGCCAGTCCGTATTCCCCCAGCTCATAGTTGGTCTGGTCGTTGATCGACTTGATGAAACGGAAATAGGCAGGAGTGATCTTATACAGTTTAACATGTACCTTCCTTGTAGCGTCATCCGCATCCATGTTGGCATGGAAGATATCGTGTTCGTTCACGTTTAGATGAAGCGTATATCGGTTGTCATTGAAAGTGTCATCATTGAAGATATAGAACTGACCGTAGAAGGTGTTTTCGTCATCAAGGAGATCGTCAATGCTACCTCCGGCTTTCAGCGCTGGCTCGTCGTCTGTATTGATCGTGGTAGTTGTGATGGTGACGATGGAGTCATTACAACTCTCCATTTCCAATCTGATAACGTAGAAATCATCTGCATTCGGGTTATCGGCGATGGTTACCTGAAACTGTCTGAAGTTCTGATTGTCGCGATGTATCATAACCTGCTTCACCTCATGGATGAAAGGCATGTCAGGAATAACGGTCTCAGCCTGAACACTGGGTAGTCCATCAACAGATGCTTCGATACGGACATGGTCGCCCACTCGATGATGCCCTATCACATAATAGCTTTTGGGCGGCATCAAGTCGGTTTTCTCCTCTGTAAAGAATACGGTTTGCTTCTCACCGTTCACGGTATAAGTGACATGAGCATCCCTGACACCGTACATGTCATTGGAAGAAGCCATCTTACTGTTTTGGTACATGGGTCTGCTGGCAGTCAGACTGATGATGGTGGTGTCGTTATCCACATTGGGGAAACAATACAGCACCAGCTTGGGGGCTGCCTTCAGTTCATCCAATCCCACTTCGTTGCTGCATGCACAGCAAATCATGGTGGCTATCAGTGCGAGTATTTGTATGTGATTCCTTTTCATTACTGCTTTGTTTTAGAATTTGATGGTATAGCTTGCTGTGGGGATGATTGGAACGAATCCCTTTCCCTTCATACAAACTTTGTTGCGACTGTAGCTCATCTCTGCATACAAGGCATTGAAACGACAGTAGGCATTGTAGATGCTTATATTCCAAAGACGTTCATGTCCTGCCTTGGTGATGTGGTGCAGATTGAACCCTAAGTCCAGTCGGTGGTAGGCTGGCAAAGTGAGGTTGTTGGGCGTGTCGTAATTGGCGCCGTAATTGATATAGAGTGGCATGTAACCCTCTTGTGTTGTGTACATTTGTTGCGAAACCTCAGCATGTCCGTCGGGCAGATTGGGCATGGCTGCAAATTGCGTGGCAACGGTCATGCGATAGCCAGTATGACAGGTCCAGGCCGCGCACATCTCAGCATTCTTTCCTATTCTCATCCTACCTGTGATGTTGAACTTATGTCGGTTGTCGAACTTATCGTAGAACCAATGTGGATAGAACTCGTTGAATTTCCGTTTGTTCCATGATAGGGTATAGGCAGCCTGAATGTCGTAACGACTGTCGTGATAGCGCACATCTGCCTCAATACCGTAGAAGCGTCCTTTCCCGTCAATGACGAAATTCTCCCAGTATTTGACGGGCGGTGTCAGACTCTTGTATTTGGTGTATTGCAGGATATGGTTGGTGACTTTGTAGTATCCCTCAAGGGAGGCGAACCAATGACGATTGATCTGGGAATAGATTCCTGCTGCTGTCTGATAGGAGCGCATGGGCTTCAGGTTGGCAGTGGTGGGAACCCAATAGTCGGTGGGCATACTCAGATAGGTACTGCTGATACGGTGGATGGTTTGTGTCATTCCTGTAAACGACATCTTGAGCGAGGTCTTGTCATTCACTTGGTATTTTACGGCTGTACGGGGGTCGAGCAGGAAGAAGCTCTTGCCACTTACATGGAAGAGTGTGGCATGCACGCCGACGTTCATACTCCAGTGATTGTTCAGGATCATCTCGTCTTCAGCATAAAGGTTCATCTCCTGGGCCTTCAGATGATTCTTGCTGTTGATGGTGGTGGAATCAACGGATACGTCTTCCTGTCCGTAGATACCGAACAGACTTTGTGTCTGCGGACGGAAGTTGTGATAAGTCATATCGCCACCAAAGCGGATATGGTTCTTGCTGTTAGGACGGAAATCGAAGTCGGCACGCAGTGTACCATCATCAACAGTAGAGCGGTAAGTGTGATTGCTATGGTCAACCGACATGCTTCCTGCTTGTCCGTAACGCCATCCTTCCTTGTATTCATAGATGCTGCGGTTATGGGTATAGACGGCACTGAAGTTGGCAAAGAGGTTGGGACGCAACTGGTAGTTCCAGTTGAGTGCCATGTTCAGGTTCCCCCATGTCATGTAATTCTTTCCTTCTTCGATATTATGACGTTCCGCGGTAGTGCCATCCTCCACTTTCTCATCCCAATAGTAAGTGGAGTTCATCATGTCCTTACTGGAATAGATGCTGAAATAGGCTTTGCTGCGGTCATTGAACACATGGGTAATCTTTCCGTTCAAGTCATGCAGGAAGTAATGGAACTTCGTCTTGTCATCTTTCTTGTTCATGATGAAGAAGATAGGTTCCGTAATGACATCCAGCCATGAGCGACGCAGACCGAAGTTGTAGCTGGTGCTGTAGTGGGCTAACTGTCCGTTTGCCACCTTCTCCTTTTCTTTCTTGGTCTTGATAGGACCTTCAATCTGGAACCTTCCGTCGATGAGGCCGATGCTGTAACTACCGTGTGTGTGGCGCATGTCTCCGTCGTTGGTGCGCACATCGGTCACCGAAGAAAGTCTTCCGCCATAACGGGCAGGGAATCCGCTTTTGTAGAAATCCACATTCTTTACCACATCGGTATTGAAGGCAGAGAAGAGTCCAAGGGTATGGTTGATGGTGTACATCGAGGTTCCGTCAAGTAAGAACAGGTTCTCGTCATCGTTACCACCATGTACATACATGCCAGAGGCCACTTCGATACCTTCGCTCACTCCTGATGTGCGCTGGAGTGTTTTAATGAGATCAGGGGAAGAGAGTAGGGCGAACTCTGTGTTCAAGTCGTTGCGGGAAAGTGTCTTCTTTCCTGTTTGTGTAGTGAGAACAGGCGAGTTCATGTTTCCCGTTACCACCACTTCCTGCAGTAGGTTATGCTCTTCGAGCAGGAAATCCTCATGACAGTCTTTTTTCAGCTTCACCGTCTTGCGTCCTTCTGAAAAGCCTAAGTAGGAAGCCTGCAGTTCATAGTCGCCTTCAGGAAGGGTTATACTGTAGAAGCCGTAGGCATTGGTGGTCGTAGCTGCATGACTCTTTTTCTGGTCGGATGACAAAGAACCGGAAACGGCAGTGCACAGAATGGTGGCACTAATGAGACTCTCGCCACTCTTGTCACGTACATAACCACTCAGCGTATATCTTTGAATGACCTTCTCCTTGGGAGTAGGTGCCGAGTGAGCAACCGACTTCTGCCGAAGTGTTACATAGTTTCCTTTTACACTCCATTCAATGCCTGTGTCATGAAAGAGTAGCTGTAGGGCTTCTTTCAACGACTTTCCTTCCAACGCCTGTCCTTGATAGACGCGATCCACGTTTAGTGAACTGTCATAGATAAAGTTCACCTTCTGTTCCTGTTTGAGTCGATCCATCTGTTGCTTCAGTGTGGTGCGCTGGGCATTCACACCAAGAGGCAGCAGAATCATCATTGTTACAAACAACAATCTTTTCATTCTTTTTTTCATCATAACATATCTATGACGAAAACAATTGGTTTTCCCCCTATTCCATTTCTCTTTTTTTCAGGCGAACGAGAAGAGGAAATAGAAGAAGTCGCTTACTTTCTTGCGAAGAACTTTCAAAGCCTTGCTGATTTGATGCTCTACGGTCTTTTCCGAGATACCTAATTCATGAGCAATCTCATGGTATTTCATCCCGTCGCGCTTACTCATGAGGAATACCTCACGACAACGTTGTGGCAGGGCATCAATGGATGTCCACAGCATAGCTTCGTCAAAGGATCGCTCCTCAGCTTCCTCGTTACTGATGGTTCCGCTGAGGTCATGCGCTTCAACCTCGTTGGTTAAAGGAGACGCTTTCCGCAAACTGTCGATACATAGATGGCGCACGGTCTGGTACAGATAGGCTTTCTTGTTCTCGATGTCCATTCCCTGCTGTTCCTTTTCAATCATCCGCACAAAAGCATCCTGAACAATATCCTCAGCCATATCCACGTCCTGAAGGTAATGGATGGCATACAGACACAAAGGACGATAATAATACTTGAAAAGAATGTCGATGGACACAGGGAATAGATTTGTTATAATGAAAAAGGATATGTCAAAAGGCAGTTCTCAAAGTGAACACTTTATAACCCCCTTTTTGACATACCCTTGTTTAACCTTGAAGGTAATCAAACCTTACCGTTGAATTAGAGGTTCGGATTGATCTTGTTCCACTCACTGATTGGCGGAACGATGTTCAGTGTGACAAGCTCATCGCGCATCTTGCAGAGGTGCTCGTAGCTCTGATCCAGCTTGGCATTCTCCTCAGCTGTACCCTGCGGAACCTCGAACTTGGCGCCCTCAGCTGTCATGGTGGTCTTCATAGCCATCATGATGTGGTCGTACTTGTCGGTCTTTACATAAGTACCAACGGGGAAGCGGAAGGGCTCACCACCCATGGCTGCACGGATCATCTCAACAGAGAGATATGAAGGACTCTGGAAAGAAGAACGTCCGCGGAGCTCGATGATCTTAGCACCACCCTTGGTAACGTCAACCTTCATCTGCTCCCACTCCTCAGCGGGGAACTCAGCGGTGCCGATGATGTCGGTAAGTTTGCGACCAGCAATCTCTACATGAGAACCGAAGACTGCCATCTGCTCACCATGTCCGCCATAAGTAGCGCAACCGGTGATCTCGTTCTGCATCACATTGAACTTCTTTGCCAATGCGCTCTGCAGACGGGTTGTGTCAAGACCAGCGAGGGTGGTTACCTGACCGGGTTTCAAACCTGAGTAGAGCAGGGTTACCAGACCGGTAAGGTCGGCGGGGTTGAAGATAATCACCACGTGCTTTACATCCGGACAATACTTCTTGATGTTCTGTCCTAACTCCTCTGCAATCTTGCAGTTACCAGCCAACAGATCCTCACGGGTCATACCGGCCTTACGGGGTGCACCACCTGAAGAGATGATGTACTTAGCGTTCTTGAAAGCCTCTTCAGCTTCTGTGGTTGCGGTAATCTTTACATCGTCGAATCCGCTCTGACGCATTTCCTCAGCCACTCCTTCGGGTGAGAAAACGTCGTACAGGCAAATGTCATTTGTCAGACCCATCATCAAAGCGGTCTGTGCCATGTTTGAACCAATCATTCCGGCTGCGCCGACGATGGTCAGTTTCTCATTCGTTAAAAATGCCATAATCGTGTGTATTATAATAAATGTATGTATATACTATAAATGTGCTACAAAGGTAGCAATTTTCTGCCGACTATCCATCGTTGTGGAGTTAAAAGGAGTTAATGGCCAACGTTTTCCAAAACAAGTATGTTTCTTTGTCATCTCGATATGACAAAATAGCGAATGAAGAGCTGAAGACATGCTCGAGTGGAAGTAAAAATAAACGGATTTATTTTGTACTTCTCTCACTTCTTTGTATCTTTGCACAAACTAATAACCTGTGACGATATGAGCATGACTGTGAATCAACGGATAGAAGTCCTCAGAGAGGTGATGCGGCGCGAGAGTCTGGATGCTTTCATCTTCCCCAGCACCGATCCCCATCAGGGGGAGTATGTGCCCGACCATTGGAAAGGACGCGAGTGGATCAGTGGCTTCGACGGATCTGCAGGAACGGCAGTGGTGACAATGAACGAAGCCGCTCTGTGGACTGATAGTCGTTATTTCATCGCTGCAGCCGAGCAGTTGAAAGGTACGGAGTTCGTGCTGATGAAGGAACGCGTGTCGGGAACCCCTACCATTACCCAATGGTTAGGAGAGGTGTTGCGGAACATCCGTTCACCTCAGGTGGGCATTGACGGCATGGTGAGTTCAACCGCTGAGGTGGAAGAACTGATTAGCGGACTGCGCCATGAGGGCGGAATCACGCTTCGTACTAACTTCGATCCGCTGACCATCATCTGGAAAGACCGTCCTGCCATTCCGCAGAACCCTGTGTTCATTCAACCCTTAGAGTACGCTGGTGAGGCCTTTCATGAAAAGATATCGCGTGTTCGTCGTGCCTTGCGCCAGAAACATGCTGACGGTATGTTGGTGGCTTCGCTCGATGATATTGCTTGGATGTTGAACCTTCGGGGGAGTGATGTGCATTGCAATCCCGTGTTTGTGTCGTATCTGCTTATCTCTTCCACCAAGGTTACTTTGTTCATCGATAAAAAGAAACTTTCTTCCAGCGTTCTTGCCTACTTGAACGACGAGGGCGTGGATGTGGATGATTATGACAGGGTTAAAGAAGGACTGAAGGATTATTTCGAATACAACATCCTGCTTGATCCCCATGAGGTGAACTACACCTTATATAATATAGTAAGACGGGAGATTGTCCGGGAGGAGTCACCGGTCAAACGAATGAAAACCGTTAAGAACGAAAGCGAGGTGCTGGGTTTTAGGAATGCGATGCTGAAAGACGGCATCGCACTCGTGAAATTCCTGAAATGGCTCCGCCCCGCTGTTGAGGCTGGGAGACAAACAGAGATCAGTGTCTCTGAGAAACTGGAAAGTCTGCGTGCTGAGCAGTCTTTGTATAAAGGTCTTTCCTTTGATACCATTGCCGGCTATCAGGCGCATGGTGCTATTGTCCATTACGAGGCTACACCAGACACCGACGCACCTTTGAAGTCCGAGGGCTTCTTACTGCTCGACAGTGGTGCACAGTATGTGGACGGTACGACGGATGTTACCCGTACTATTGCCTTAGGTCCGGTTACTGAGGAGCAGCGGCATATCTATACATTGGTGCTGAAAGGACATCTAGAGCTGCAGAACCTGAAGTTTCCGGCAGGTGCCAGTGGAACGCAGCTTGACCTGGCGGCCCGCAAGGATTTGTGGCGTGAAGGGTTAAACTACATGCATGGAACAGGTCATGGGGTAGGGGCTTTCCTGAATGTACATGAAGGTCCGCATCAGATTCGTATGGAGTATAAACCTGCTCCGATGGTGGCAGGGATGACGGTAACGGATGAGCCTGGGATCTATCTCGAAGGTAAGTTCGGCGTTCGTACAGAGAATACCTTATTGGTAGTTCCGTATCAGGAGACAGCGTTCGGCACCTTCCTGCAGTTTGAGCCTCTGACGCTCTGTCCGATTGATAAGTCGGCCATCGACATCTCCCTTATGACGGAAGAGGAGATCGGTTGGTTGGATGAGTATCATCAGATGGTATATGACCGGCTGTCACCTTATCTGGATGAGGAGGAACGGAAATGGCTGGCCGTCCAATGTGAGGAAATAGGGAAATCCCTATGATTTTTTAGGGAAATCTTTGCTGGGATGGAAGTGATTTTTCACTACTTTTGCAGCAGAGTTCAACGATTAAACGTGAAGGATATGAAGAAGATAATGGTTTTGGCACTCGGTGCCGCTTTTCTGTTGAGCAGCTGTGGTTCATATACCGCAACTGGTGCATATACGGGTTCCACACTGGGTTCAGTGTTGGGCTCAGCCATTGGAGGCTTGTCTGGCGGTCCGCGTGGCAGCGACTGGGGACAGATTATCGGTATGGCAGGCGGAGCAGTGATTGGTGGTGCTATCGGCAATGCTGCCGATAAGGCTCAAGAGCGCAAAATCGAACGTTACCATGATCGTGTCCTGAACAAGTACGACAATCAGTATGCGCAGGGTGACGAACGTGAAGTGAGTGGCTTTGATCCCTCGAATAGTGCTGACGACCGTATAGAGTTCGACGGAAAGGCACCCAGTAGCGATACCTATCGTGTTCCTGCAACCGTTCCTGAAGCTAATATCTCTCCTGAGCAGGCTATCCAAATCAGTAATGTTCGCTTCGAGGATAATGATAACATTCTCAGAGCCAACGAACGGAGCAAGATTGTGTTCGAAGTACGGAATGTGTCTAAGCATACCATCTTCCACGTGATGCCGAATGTGGTGGAATCAACTGGCAACAAGCATATCGTGGTGTCACCAGGTATCGAGGTGGAGAGCATTGCTCCTGGTTCAGGTATCAAATATACGGCGAATGTGGTGGCAGACAAGAAGCTGAATGACGGACAGGCTACCTTCAAGATCTCTGTGGAGCATGGCAACCGTACAAAGGCGGAGACCTCGCAGGTCATCAACGTCGTTACCCGCCGATAGTGTTCAACGAAATAAAAGTGCATGAGAAATAAGTACAGACTGATTATAGTTCTCGTGGCTTTCCTCTTTTCATCTGTCATGTACGGACAGGAGAAGGGGAAGGCTTCTTATTATTCCCACAGTCTGCAGGGACGTCGTATGAGTGATGGTTCGAAGTACCATCGTGACAGCCTGGTATGTGCCCACAAACGTTATCCGATGGGGACCATGCTGAAGGTGACAAACCTCAACAACGACAAGAGTGTGGTGGTGCGAGTGGCCGATCGCGGTCCGCATGTCAAAGGAAGGATTATCGATCTGTCCTATCGTGCCGCCAAGGAAATCGGCATGATTGCCTCGGGTGTGGTCATGGTCAAGGTGGAGCCCTACCGCGGTGAAGTGGCTGTTCCGTACAAGCCTGTTGATGAGCCTCTGGATTTACCGGAACTGGATTTCGAGATTTCACGCGATGGCTATGATTATGTTCCTGAATGGCAAAAGCCAAAGGAAGAGAAGCCTGTTCCCGTGGAGGAACGACAGGCGATCTTGAAAGATGAGAAGAGAATCTCGGAAGTGAAGAATGAGATTGCCACTCCCATGCCCCCAAAAACGAAGGAGACGAGAAAGAATCCCGTCTCCAACAGTGTCTCAACAAGTACCCCTCATAAGGCTTCGCAGAGACATTAATCTTTAATCATTTTACACAATGCCCTGTGCCATCATGGCATTGGCCACCTTCATGAATCCGGCAACATTGGCGCCCTTTACATAATTGATGTAATCGCCTTCCTTGCCGTATTTCACGCATTGGTCGTGAATGCCTGACATGATCTGATGCAACTTCTGATCCACTTCTTCTGCCGACCATGACATACGCATGGAGTTCTGCGTCATTTCCAGTCCGGAGGTGGCTACACCACCGGCATTCACAGCCTTGCCTGGAGCAAACAGTTGTCCGGCAGCAATGAACTTGTTGACTGCTTCTGCCGTACAACCCATGTTCGACACCTCAGCAACGCAGAGCGGCTTGTGCGCCAAAATCTTGTCAGCATCTTCACCATTCAGCTCATTCTGGGTAGCACATGGCAGGTAGATATCGGCCTTCTGCTCCCATGGTTTCTTGTTGGGGAAGAAGGTGGAACCTTCAAACTCCTCTTCATAGGGCTGACATACATCATTGCCACTGGCACGCAGCTCAAGCAGGTATTCGATCTTCTCATCGTCAAGACCGGCGGGATCATAGATATAGCCATCAGGACCGCTGATGGTAATGACCTTCGCACCTAACTCAGTAGCTTTCTTGGCAGCACCCCAGGCTACATTACCGAATCCGGAAAGGGCTACGGTCTTGCCATTGATATCAAGACCATGTGTCTTCATCATGTGGTTAACGAAATACAACGCACCGAATCCCGTTGCCTCAGGACGCAGGATAGAGCCACCCCATTCCAAGCCCTTACCCGTCAGGGTAGCACTGTGGAACTGACTGGTAAGCTTCTTGTACATTCCAAACAGATAGCCAATTTCGCGACCGCCCACACCGATGTCGCCGGCAGGTACGTCCATATCTGGACCGATTACCTTGAACAGTTCGCACATAAAGGCTTGGCAGAAACGCATGATTTCCGCATCGCTCTTGCCACGAGGGGCGAAATCAGAACCGCCCTTACCACCACCCATGGGAAGTGTGGTTAGTGCATTCTTGAAAGTCTGCTCGAACCCGAGGAACTTCAGAATGGAAAGGTTTACTGACGGGTGGAAACGCAGTCCGCCCTTATACGGACCAATGGCACTGTTGAACTGTACGCGATAGCCGATGTTCACCTGCACCTCACCTTTGTCGTCAACCCAAGGCACACGGAAGGTGGTGATGCGCTCTGGTTCCACGATGCGCTCGATGATCTTTGCCTTCTCAAACTCGGGATGCTGGTTATAGACATCCTTGATTGATTCCAGCACTTCTCTTACTGCCTGTAAGTACTCGGCTTCCCCCGGGTGTTTTTTCTCCAGGTTCTGCATAATGTTCTCAACGTTCATAATGTAGTTTTCTTTTTAGTTAAACGTATAGGTTGTATATATTTATTCTTAGGTTTTATTGCTTGACATTATGTCGTATATGCACCGCAAATATACATTTTTTTCTGATAGAATCCAAGGAAAAGCAGAAATAAATTCCAACCAAGGCTTACTTTTTGTTAAAGGAAGCAGGACTAATAACGGTTAGGGTACCTTGGCTAACACGAAAATGATAGTCTTGCCCCTTGAAGGTCATCCCATATACTCTTTCGGGATCATCATGGTATTGGGGACGAGGATCCAGTTCCAACAGTTCGTGCAGCGTGTGAAGGTCTTCGGATGAAAGCGACTCTTGGACCTGATCGGGAATCACAACCTGCAGTTTTTGCCAGACATGATTGTCTGTAAAACCGCCACGAGCTTCCGGGTGACAGTCTGCATAGGGTAGGTAGGGCTTGATGTCATAGATGGGAGTCCCATCCATCAGGTCGGCTCCTGTGACATGGATAATCGGTCCTTCAGCTGTATCCCATTCAATTTGTCGTATACGTACCGATGATAACCCCAGATGGTTGGGACGGAAAGGTGAGCGGGTAGCGAAGACACCCATGCGGGTGTTACCGCCAAGAAGGGGAGGACGCACTGTCAATGACGGTCCTTGGCTATTCCTTTCTTCATGGTGATTCTCCGAGAAGTCCCAAATGAGCCAGATAAAATCGAAGTCCTCCAATCCCCGCAAGCCCTCAGCATGGCGGTAAGGTGGTTCGAAGGAGATATATCCTTCCAAGTTATTGGCCAGTCCGCTCTGGCGAGGAATGCCGAATTTGGTGGTAAGAGGCGAATGGAAATAGCCAATGGGGTTGATGGTCATGATGGTCTATGGTTCATGGGTTCTTTCTGCAAAGATAGAAACATTTTCCGATATGGCGAAATTTCATGCGATGAAACTATGCTTCTTCGAGAAGAATTTATTACCTTTGCAACTAAATCAGTCAGAACATGGAAAATAGCATGCCACAGCAGTGGAACAAGTTTATCTTGAAGGATGTGTCGTTCGTCAATCTGATGACACGACGTATCTACAATGTCCTGATCATCGCCAATCCTTACGATGCCTTCATGCTGGAGGATGACGGACGTGTGGATGAGAAGATCTTCAACGAATATACAGAACTCGGACTTCGTTATCCGCCTACTTTCACACAGGTGAGTACGACGGAAGAGGCTGCTGAGGTATTGGAACGCACGAATATCGACTTGGTGATCTGTATGCCGGGTAATGCTGACAATGATGCCTTCGATGTGGCGCGTGCCGTGAAGCACCGTTTCCCGGAGATGCCTTGCGTGGTACTGACACCTTTCTCGCATGGTATCACCCGACGGATGGAGAATGAGGACCTGTCTATTTTCGACTATGTGTTCTGCTGGTTGGGAAATACCAACCTCATCCTTTCCATCATCAAGCTGATTGAGGATAAGATGAACATCGAGCACGACATCCAGGAGGCAGGCGTGCAGATGATTCTGCTGGTAGAGGACGGCATTCGTTTCTATTCTTCCGTATTACCTAATCTATATAGTTATATCCTTGCACAGAGTCAGCGGTTTGCCACCGAGGCGCTGAACCCCCATACGGCCACCCTGCGAATGCGCGGTCGTCCAAAGGTGGTGCTTGCACGTAACTACGAAGAAGCCTGGCAGCTGTATGAGAAATATGCTGATAATACGTTGGGCGTGATCAGCGACTGTCGTTTCCCGATGCATGAAGGGGAGGAGAAAGACCCGGAAGCTGGCTTCAAACTGTTGAAGGCCATTCGTGAACGGGATGAGTATATCACCTTGATCATGCAGAGTGCGGAGGAGGTGAACCGCGAAAAGGCGGAGCAGTCGGGCATCGGTATCAAGTACATCGACAAGAACTCGAAGAAGATGAACATCGATCTGAGGAACCTCCTGTCCATGCACATGGGCTTCGGCGATTTCATCTTCCGCGATCCCAAGACACATGACGAGATCATGCGTGTGAGGAACTTGAAGGAATTACAGGATAATATCTTCACCATTCCCAATGACTCGATGCTCTATCATGTTTCACGCAACCATATGAGTCGTTGGCTATGTGCTCGGGCAATCTTCCCCGTCTCGGCGTTCCTGAAAACGGTGACGTGGCATAAGCTGCAAGATGTGGATGCGCACCGGAAGATTATCTTTGATGCTATCGTGCAATACCGTCACATGAAGAATATTGGTGTGGTGGCGTTGTTCGACAGGAACCGATACGACTCCTATAGTCACTTCGCCCGAATCGGAGATGGCTCATTGGGCGGAAAAGGACGTGGCCTTGCTTTTCTTGATAATGTCATCAAGCGTCATCCTGAGTTCAATGACTTTGAAGGCGTGAAGGTGAGCATTCCCAAGACGGTGGTGCTCTGTACCGATGTGTTCGATGAATTCATGGATTCGAACAACTTATATCAGATAGCATTGAGCGATGCCAGTGACGAGGAGATCCTGAAACATTTCCTCAAGGCACAGTTGCCAGATAAGTATATTGCCGACTTCTTCGCATTCTTCGAAGCTACCCGTTCGCCGATTGCCATCCGAAGCAGTTCGTTGCTCGAAGACTCCCACTATCAGCCGTTCGCAGGTATCTACAGTACCTATATGATACCATATCTGGATGACAAGTATCAGATGCTTCAGATGATGGCGGCTGCCATTAAGAGTGTGTATGCGTCGGTGTATTACAAGGACTCGAAGGCATATATGACTGCCACGAGCAATGTCATCGACCAGGAGAAAATGGCGGTGATCTTGCAGGAAGTGGTAGGTAAACGCTATGGTGACAACTTCTATCCGAATATCAGCGGTGTGCTGCGCTCACTGAACTATTATCCCATTGACGATGAGAAAGCAGAGGAGGGTGTGGCTAGCCTGGCCCTTGGATTGGGAAAGTACATTGTTGACGGCGGACAGACCTTGCGGGTAAATCCGTATCATCCCAAACGACTGCTTCAGATGAGCGAGATGGATATCGCCTTGAAAGAGACGCAGACCCGTTTCTATGCACTCGATATGACGCAGGTGGGGAACGATTTCCAGGTGGATGATGGTTTCAACATCAAGAAACTGCGCATCAAACAGGCGGATCTGGATGGATCGGTACGCTATGTCTGCAGTACCTACGATCCTGTTGACCAAATGATACGCGATGGTTATTATGAAGGAGGTAGGAAGGTGATTTCCATGTGCGGCGTGCTCCAGCATGATATCTTCCCGCTGCCTGAGCTGTTGCAGATGTCGATGAAGTTTGGCGCCGAGGCTATGAAACGCCCGGTGGAGATAGAACTTGCTTGTAATGTAAACGACGACCGTACGGGAGAGTTCTACTTGCTGCAGATCAGACCGATTGTTGACAGTAAGCAGGTGCTGGATGAAGACCTGAAGTGTATCCCCGATGAGCAGTGTCTGCTACGTTCGCATAACTCCCTCGGACACGGAATCTCTGAGGATGTGGTGGATGTGGTGTATGTGAAGACCGATGAGCACTTCACTGCAGCGAATAACCCGCAGATTGCCCTGGACATCGAGCAAATCAACCAGAAATTCCTTAATGGCACCTATATGTCTCTTTCCGGTGAGGGCTGCGGCTCCTATATCTTGGTAGGACCTGGACGATGGGGCAGCAGTGACTATTGGCTGGGCATCCCCGTAAAATGGCCTCATATCAGTGCTGCACGTGTCATCGTGGAGGCGGGGTTGGAGAACTACCGTGTGGATCCGAGTCAAGGCACGCATTTCTTCCAGAACCTTACCAGTTTCGGGGTGGGGTATTTCACGATCAATACTTATAATGGTGATGGAATCTTCCAAAAAGAGATTCTGGATGCCATGCCTGCTGTGGAGGAAACCGAATTCGTCAGACATGTGCGCTTTGAACATCCTTTGAAAGTGATGATGGATGGAAAAAAGCAAGAAGGAGTAGTTATATTACCCGCTGAAGGGTGAAATAATGTTAAAGAAAGGCATTTTCTTGCAGGATTATTTGTTCCGAATGGAATTAATTCATATCTTTGCAGTGTGTTTTTCATAGTATTAGATTTAAGGTTAACAATTAGGAGTACAGCGGTACTCCATTTTTTTTGCCCTTATGTCAAGTCTTTTTAGTACTTTTTTCTATGGTCCCAGAAGTAATACAAAGACAATACATGAAAGCAAAATGGATAGTTTTTGGTAAAAAAAGTTGCATTTGTCAAAAGAAATCTATATATTTGCAGTGTTTTATTCGGGAATTACTTATTAATCATCAAAACTATAACAGTCATGAAAAAGTATTTAGCAGAAATGTTTGGTACAATGGTACTTGTACTAATGGGCTGCGGTGCAGCAGTGAGTTTGGGTTGTACGAATGGCGACCCTGAAACAGTAGTGGGTACTGCCCTTGCTTTCGGTCTGGCAGTAGTGGCAATGGCTTACACCATTGGTGGAATCTCTGGTTGTCATATCAACCCAGCCATATCCTTGGGCTGTCTCCTGACAGGAAGAATGAGTGGTAAGGAGTGTGGCATGTATATCATCTTCCAGGTGATTGGTGCTATCATTGGCTCGGCTATCCTTTATGCGCTGACATCTGCCAGTGGTTTGGTTGGCACAGGTGCCAATGATTTGCAGGCAAACGGTGTTGATACGATTCCTGCCATTGGCGGTCTGATTGCTGAGATCGTATTCACATGCGTTTTCGTACTCGTGGTACTGGGTGCTACTGCTAAGACAAACGGTGCTACCAACAACTTTGCTGGTCTGGCCATCGGTTTGGCTCTGGTACTCGTTCATCTCTGCTGTATCCGTTATACAGGTACCTCTGTGAACCCCGCACGCTCCATCGGTCCAGCCCTGTTCGAAGGTGGTACCGCACTGACCAACCTCTGGATCTTCATTGTAGGTCCGTTCATTGGTGGTGCTTTAGCAGCTTGCATCTGGAAAATCATTGAACCAGAGAAATAATCATCAATTGAGAATTGAGAACTGAGAGGTGGGAATTCTCAACCCTCAGTTCTCAGTTTATAACATAACTTCCTAATGAAAACAACTTTTCGTATTTTAGTGTCGGCATGCTTTGCCGGAATGTGTGCTGTGTCTCAAGCACAAGTGAGAATCAATCAGGTGGCCATGTATCCCCAACAGCAAAAGACAGCTGTAGTTGAAGGGAAGGTAGCTGCCTCAAAGGTGGTTATTCGTGATGCGAAAACCGGTAAGAAGGTGGTCAGTCCGAAACTACTGCGTGTCGTCACTTCACCCTGGTCGGGCAAGCAACGCACAGTGGTTGATTTCTCTCGTCTAACTACTCCAGGCTCATATGTTGTGGAGTGCAATGGCGACCAGCTTCCCTTCGAGGTGAAGGAGAACGCGTTGCGTGATGTCACCAAGGGTGCCATCAAAGCCTTTTATTACCAGCGTACAGGAATGCCCATCGAGGCCAAGTACGCAGGAAAGTGGGCACGTCCCGCAGGTCATCCTGACACGCAGGTGATGATTCATTCGTCTGCGGTTTCTCCAGGACGACCCGAAGGAACGATCATCTCGTCTCCCTATGGGTGGTATGATGCAGGCGACTATAACAAGTATATCGTGAACTCCGCCTTCACCATCGCTGTTATGCTTGATAGCTACGAGCAGAACAAAGCCTATTATGATGCGTTGGAGGTGAATATCCCTGAGAGTGGGAACCAGACAGCCGACTTGCTCGATGAGATTATGTATAACCTGAAGTGGATGCTTACCATGCAGGATCCTTATGATGGAGGCGTGTATCATAAGCTGACCACACCGAACTTCGAGGGCTTTGTGATGCCATCAGCTTGTAAGCAACAACGCTATGTGGTACAGAAAAGTGTGACTGCTGCCTACGATTTTGCTGCCGTGATGGCACAGGCCGCAAGGATTTACAAAGATAACAAGGACTATCCACACTTCTCAGCACATGCTACAAGTGCAGCCCTGGCTGCTTACAATTGGGCTGAGAACCATCCCAATGCACATTATTTCCAAGATCGGATGAATAGGACTTTCAAGCCTGCCGTATCTACAGGAACCTATGGTGACTTCTCCGCCAAGGATGAACGCTTCTGGGCAGCAACAGAGTTGTATTTACTGACTCATGATGAGGTGTTTGCACAAATGGCTGAGGAGAATGCTCCCAACCGTTTCACCATTCCTGTATGGGGCAGTTTGGCTACATTGGGCTCTTTTGCTTGGATGACGAATGCACCTGAGCATGAACTGGCCCAACGCAGTAAGCAGCAGCTATTGGTCTTCTGTGACAGTGTGATCAGTACAACAGCCACTTCTTCGTTCCAAACACCTAACGGGAATAGTGCCCGCGACTTCGGCTGGGGCTGTCTGGCTGAATGTTTCGGTGCTGGCGGTATGGCCCTTCTCTATGCTTATCAGCAAACAGGTAATGGAAAGTACCTTACTGCAGCCTTGCAGAACGCTGAATATATCTTAGGAAGGAATGCCACAGGTTATTGCTATGTGACGGGCTTTGGCAGTAAGCCTACCATGAACCCGCATCACCGCTTGTCGGCTGCCGATGGCAACGAAGACCCCATCCCGGGTTTCCTGGCAGGCGGACCGAATCCCGGTCAGCAGGATAAGGCCAGTAATATCGCCTATCCTTCCAACCAACCGGATGAGTCGTATGCCGATGTTACAGAGTCGTATGCCTCCAACGAGATCGCTATTAACTGGAATGGATGTCTGGTGGGTCTGTTCGGGTGGTTGGATGCTGTAGAAAAGTGAGCGCCGTTTTGTCATGTACATCTTGCAAATCGCCAAAGATGAGTCGCAAGCAGAAGACAAAAAGAGAAAAACAAGCTAATTCTACCTTAAAAAATGTTGCTACGTTTTGTTGTGAGAAAAGAAAGTGTTAATTTTGCACGTGCTTAGAGATCGTTTTCGGTTGAAGGCACAAAGACAGATTATTTTTATCTAAATTCTTATAATATGGTAGATTACAAAAGTTTAGGACTCGTGAACACCCGTGAGATGTTCAAGCGAGCCATCAATGGTGGGTATGCCATCCCCGCATTCAACTTTAACAACATGGAGCAGCTGCAGGCCATCATCAAGGCCAGCTCTGATTTGAAGAGCCCGGTAATCCTGCAGGTGTCAAAAGGTGCTCGTAACTATGCCAACGCTACCTTGCTGCGCTACATGGCGCAGGGTGCTGTGGAGTATGCCAAGGAGCTGGGTTGCGCTCATCCTGAGATTGCCCTTCACCTTGACCACGGTGATAGCTTCGAGACTTGCAAGAGCTGTATCGACTACGGTTTCTCTTCTGTAATGATCGACGGTTCTTCACTTCCTTATGAGGAGAACATCGCCCTGACCAAGAAGGTGGTGGAATATGCTCATCAGTTCGACGTAACAGTTGAGGCTGAGCTCGGCGTTCTCGCTGGTGTTGAGGATGACGTAGTTGCTGCTGAGTCTCATTACACCAAGCCTGAGGAAGTGGTTGACTTTGCTACCCGTACAGGTTGCGACTCACTGGCTATCTCTATCGGTACTTCTCATGGTGCTTACAAGTTCACTCCGGAGCAGTGTACACGTGACCCGAAGACTGGTAAGCTCGTTCCTCCTCCATTGGCATTCGATGTGCTCGATGCAGTGATGGTACAGCTGCCCGGATTCCCCATCGTGCTCCACGGTTCTTCTTCAGTTCCCCAGGAGTATGTTGATATGATCAACTCTCTCGGTGGTAAGTTGCCCGATGCAGTGGGTATTCCTGAAGAGCAGCTTCGCAAGGCTTCTAAGAGCGCTGTTTGCAAGATCAACATCGACTCAGACTCTCGTCTGGCCTTCACCGCTGCTGTACGCAAGGTGCTGCATGACAAACCAGGTGAGTTTGACCCGCGTAAGTTCTGTGGTCCTGCTCGCGATGAGATGGAGAAGATGTACAAGCACAAGATCATCGACGTGCTTGGATCAGACAACAAGCTTGCTCAGCTTGACTAATAGACGAATTCAGTTCGTAGTACATAAAACAACCCCGCCATCTAGCGGGGTTGTTTGTTTTTATGCTATTGTTCAGCAGGAACGGTAAAACCGTCGCGTTTCAGCGTTTCTACGAACTCGTCGATACGCCGCATCTCACGAGGGATGTCAATGCGTTGAGGACAATGAGGAGAACACTGTCCACATTGGATGCAATGACTGGCCTGTCGCAGTCGGGGAACGCTGCGGTCATACCCTATAAGGAAGGCACGTCGTTGCCTACGGAACTCCTTCTGGTCTTCTGTGTCCTTCTCCTCTTTCTCGATGTTGGGCAGGTTCCCTTCTTTGATACATTTATTATAATGTGATAAGATGGCAGGGATATTGATGCCGTAAGGACAGGGCATGCAGTAGTTGCATTCATTACAAGGAATGGTCTTGAGGTTATAAATGTCCTCAGCAATCTCCATGAGGAAGGCATTCTCTTCCTCGGTGATGGGCTCCAGTGGTGCGAAGGTATTGATGTTATCACGAAGATGTTCCATGTAGGTCATGCCACTGAGGGCGGTAAGCACTCCCTTGGGCGTTCCTGCATAGCGGAAAGCCCAGGAAGCGACACTGCTGTCGGGTTTCCGTTTCTTCATCTTACGCACGATGGGATCGGGCACGTTGGCCAACCGACCGCCGAGAAGCGGTTCCATGATGACGGCGGGGATGCCACGTTTCTCCAGTTCTGCATAGAGATAGGACGCATCGGTGTTACGGTCGTTGATCTCGTCTGCCCAGTTCCAGTCGAGGTAGTTCAACTCGATCTGCACGAAATCCCAGTGGTATTTTCCTTCATCGTGCCAACGAAGGAGCATGTCGAAAATCTCCACATCGCCATGATAGGAGAAGCCGAGGTTGTGGATGCGTCCTTTGTTCTTCTGTTCTACAAGCCAGTCGAGGATACCGTTGTCCATGAAGCGGGCATTGAAGGTCTCCTCACTGTCCATATCCCTGGAGTCGCCTCCGATGGCATGCAGCAACAGGTAGTCGATCCATTCCACTTGCAGTGCCTTGAGGGAATTCTCGAACATCTCCATGGACGCTTTCTTTGACCATGTCTCAGGAGAGAAGTTCGACATCTTTGTGGCAACGAAGTACTTGTCGCGAGGATGACGGTGAAGGGCAATGCCTGTGCATGTTTCCGACTGGCCCATGCAATAGGCAGGACTGGTGTCGAAATAGTTCACGCCATGTTCAATAGCATAGTCAACCTGCCGGTTGATCATTTCCTGATCATAGGGCGCATCGTCTTTGTCGCTCTCCTTAGGGAGTCGCATCATGCCGTAGCCTAAAAGCGAAACCTTTTCGTTGGTATTGGGGTTCACACGATAAGTCATCTTGTCCTTTGGGGGCTCCTTGTCAACTCCGACAGACAGGTCTTTTTTCTTGCAGGCTACGAGCAAGGTGGATGAAGCCACTGTGGCTCCACCGAATATCTTGATGAATTGTCTTCTTGAGATTTCTTTCATGGGGATGGGGGTTAAATGGTTCTTAATAGATTCACTAGTCGTACTAGTGTAACTAGTTTTATATTATAGTAGCTTGTGCATTTCGTGACCTTCCACGTAGATAGCGCTGAAGGGATTAGCGGGACAGAGATTCTCGCAAGCACCGCAACCAATACACTTTGCCTCGTTGATGGTAGGAACCATCACCGACATCTCGTCATCGGGATCGAGCGGTTCCATCTCAATAGCACCGGTAGGACAGTGGCGTTCGCAGTTGCCGCATTCCACCCCGTCGGTAACGGGAATACAATTCTTCTTGATCCAGACGGCATGTCCGATCTGCGTACTCGACTTCTCCTCCAGGGTAATCGGCTTAATAGCCCCTGCAGGACAAACCTGAGAACAACGGTTACACTCCGGTCGGCAATACCCCCGTTCATAGCTCATCGTGGGCTGCATCAGGGTGAGCAGACCCGTTGACGGACGAAGAACCTGGTTAGGACAAGCAGAAACGCAGAGCTGACACGCCGTACAGTGTTTCTGCATATTCTTTGCGGAAAAGGATCCCGGTGGTGTGATAGCAGTGGTACGCTGTGGCGCTTTCTTCTCTTCAATGGCAGCCAGACCGCCATCCACCTTCTTCTTCTCTTGAGCCAGGGCAGTGGCTGTTGTTGCCAATGCAGCACCGATAAGGAAGGAACGGCGGGATGGGTCGGGCTCGTTATCTGATTTAGCGGGTTTTACTGCACGGCCATACCGATAGCTGAGGGCACCGAACTTACATGCTTCGATACAGTTGCCGCAGGTCACACAACGACTGTGATCCACGGTATGGTTCTTATAGTCGATGCAGGAAGCCTTGCAGTTCTTGGTACACAGACTGCAGTTCTTACATTTTTCCTCATCGAAGTGGATCTTCAGCAGGGAGAAACGACTAAAGAAACTCAGGAAGGTACCAACCGGACAGATCGTGTTGCAATAGGTTCTTCCGCCTCGCCATGCCAGAATGGCTATGATGACAAAGGTGACCGCTGCGATAATCAGTGTGGGTATACTCTTGATCCAGGTGTCCACATGGTAGAAAGCATAACTGTTGAAATGCTCGGCGATGGAAGCCAGTAGGTTGTTTCCTGTCTCATAGATAGGCTTGAACAGGTTGACGACAATGCGTCCATAAGAGCTGTACGGCGCTAAAAGAGCTACGAAGGAGCCGATCCCCGCCACGATGGCAGCAATGAACACGATCAAAAGGGGATAGCGCAACCATTTCTTCTCAGCAGAATACGTAAAGCGGTTCTTTTTCCGCTTGCCGTGGAACCATGAGATAACGTCCTGCATGACACCCAATGGACAAATAACTGAACAGTATATACGACCGAAGATCAGGGTGATTACGATCAGGGCGATGACAACTCCTGCGTTCAGAGCCAATACTGCTGGCAGGAACTGGATCTTTGCCATCCATCCGAGATAGTGGTGGAGGGTACCGGAGATGTCGAGTAGCAGCAGAGTAATGAGGATGAACATCAGCGCTGCAAGTGCAATACGGATTTTTTTAAGCATGGAGTTAATAGGGTTAAATGAGTTTGGTAGACTTGATGGAGTTAATGGGGTTAATGGGTTACAGAGCGTACGAGTAGGATGCTTACTTCGTACAAGAGCCAGATAGGCAATGATACGATGATGAGCGTCAGTACATCGGCGGTGGGTGTGATGATGGCCGCTACGATCAGAATGGCCACGATAGCATGTCGGCGGTACTCTGTCATCCACGATGCCTTGAGCATACCTGCCTTAGCCAGAAGCCATGAGATGACAGGTATCTCGAAGAGAATACCGAAAACCAGACTCATCATGAGCAGCGTATCAATATAGCTCGTGATGGTGAGCATGGTAACCACCTCTTCGCTGACCTGATAGGTTCCGAGGAATCTTACCGTGAGTGGGAAGATCAGCAGGTAGTTGACAACCACTCCAACGAGGAACATCACATATGCAGTAACAGTGATCCTGATGGAATAACGTCTTTCGTTCTCATAGAGGGCGGGTGAGATGAACCTGAACAGTAGGTAGATGATATACGGTGAAGCGACCAGAATACCCGTCATGAGCGCCACCTTCATGTGGATCATGAACTGTTCCGTGAGACCAGTGTTGACCAACTGGATGGAAAACGGCTCAACACCTAACAGTCGATAGGTGCAGAAATTGCTGTCCTTCGGGGCGAGCACGATGTTGAATAACCAGTCTTTCATGAAGAAAGCCGCAATTCCCATCACAACAGCCGCCACAATCATCCGGATGATGCTGCTGCGCAACACATCGAGATGATCCCAGAAGGTCAGGCTCCCATCATCACTCATCCTTTTTCGCTGGTTCGTCTTCTTTCCCGTTCAAACCGTCTTTGAAACTTTTCATGCCCTTTCCGAGTCCTTTCATCAGTTCGGGTATCTTCTTACCGCCGAAGAGCAGCAGAATGATGAGGGCAATCAGTAGAATTTCTTGTGTTCCGATATTCATATCGTTAGCTATTTGTTATTTTTTGATCATTTCCGTACTTATCGTCTCCACATGACCCGTCGTGGGGTCATAGACCAGACTGGTCAGCAGTTTCTTGCTGAACAGTTCATTGTCCATAGGGGCAGTGATTCCAAACTGGGCTGCATATACCTCGTATTCAGCTATCTGATTCTCGCTGCGATAGAGGGTTGCCTTAATCTTTCCAGGCAGGTTCGCATAAATACCGGCATCGTCTTTTGCCTTTTTGTCGGAAGTGTCGATGGCTGTATTCTCCACCTGCTTATGCAAGTCTTCTATACTAATATAATAAGGTTCACCTGAGAGATCGTCAGCATCCACCAGTCCGAACTTCTTAGAGAAGCGGAAGAGTACCTGCTTGTCAATGGCTTTTTCCGGAACAAAGGTGATGGTTGTTTCCACGGTATCTTTCTCGGTCACCCCTTCGAACATCTGTAATAATGCGGCCTCCTGCGTATTCAGGTTGTTGAGCATGATGCGCATCTGCTCGCCGTCTTTCGGCATGAAGTCGGCCTGTCCTTTGTTCAGCTGACTCTTGCTTTCACGGATATCATAGATCTCCTGGGCAATCAGTTCCGCCATCTTCGCGCTGCTTCCTGCTGCTAAGATCTCCTGACTCATATAATCCCGTGGATTCAAAGGCAGAGGCTTGGGAGCGGCAATGAAAGGAGCAGGTTTCTCTATTCTTTTGGCTTCTGCGTTCACAGCGAGGAGGATTCCGCTATTCTCATCCACCTTCATACTGTTGATGGAATGCTTGGCATCGATTTTCGGTGTGAAGCGCTTTGCGGTATCAGCAACACCAACACTCGTCATCTGGATCTTCAGAATCCGATAGGCGGTGGTAGGCTTGGATATAACGTCGTCTTTCTTGAGGAACCGACCTGCATACATGCTCAGTTCTCCCGGCTGGGTAGTAACTCGTTCGATGAGCAAGGTGTAGTTCAGTGCCGTTTTCGGCAGGTAATAGGTAGTCCCTTCCACAGCGTTCTGGGCAAAGGCGCCCGTTGAGAGGAAGATAGACATGCAGCTAAGCCAAAGCTTTTTAGTCATATTCTTGATATCCATTCTATTCTTTTGGTTCTTTAGTCGTTGATTCGTAAAAATGCCTTAGGCAGATACGTAATGATGTCGCCCGCCGTCATACTCTCCTGTCCCAGTTCCTTGGCGGCGATGTCACCAGCCAATCCATGCAGATACATACCAGTCATGCATGCATCTTCATGCTTATAACCTCTGGCAAGAAGACCTGTGATGATGCCTGCCAGCACATCCCCGCTTCCTGCCGTGGCCATACCTGCATTTCCTGTACTGTTGAATACGACATGTCCGTTAGGCATGCAGAGGGCAGAGTAATGACCTTTGAGAATGATGTATGCCTGAAGGTGTTCTGCCAGGTCACGAGCCTTTGACAGACGTTCGAAAGAGTCGGCACAACTGGCTCCATTCAGGCGATCGAACTCTTTAGGATGCGGCGTCATAATCATGTTCTTGGGCAGTTGTTGCAGCCAGGCGCGGTGGTTGGCCAGGATATTCAAGGCATCAGCATCAAGAACAGTAGGACAATGTGAACGGCGGATCTGCGAGATCAGTGCGATGGCGGTATTCTCCTGCTGGCGCAGTCCGGGACCGATGCAAACGGCATCAACGTCTTCCGTGTCAACCGTATCGCTGAAATACAGTTCGTCGCGGTCGATATCCATGACAGCCTCGGGAATGCTGATTTGCATGATGTCATTGTTTCGTCGAGGAGTATGCACGATGGCTTTTCCTACACCAGAACGCAGACAGGCCTTGGTTGCGAGGATGGCAGCTCCGGCCATTCCATAACTGCCTGCGATGATCAGCGCTGTTCCCATGTCGCCTTTGTGGGCAAACGCATTCCGATGAAGCATACGAGAACGGATATCGTTCTCGTCGATCACGGTATATTGCGCTTCAATTTTCTTCATGCCCTCCTTGCTCAGACGGATGTCGAGTACGCGCAACTTTCCGATGAATTGCTGGTTCTCGGCAAAGAGGAAGGCCAGTTTCTTCTGTTGTAGGGTCAGCGTAACATCTGCTTTGATGATATTCGCCCTAACGTTGTAAGTGTTGTCCTCGGTCATCAGTCCTGACGGTACGTCAATGCTGACAATCTCTGCCGGTGACTGATTGATGTATTTTACCAGTGATGAGAAACCACCTGCCAAAGGCTTGTTGAGACCGGAGCCGAAAAGACCATCGACTACGAGCGTCGAGGCAGTGAGCTGGGGCGGGTCGAACTCATCCCTTACCTCAAAGAACTCCTTGATCTTTCGACTGTCAATCACCCGTTGACGGTTGATGGCACAGTCTTCAGAAAGCTTCCCGTTGATATTGAAAAGATAGACACTAACCTGGTAGCCCTGCTCAGCGAGAAGTCGTGCCACAGCCAAACCATCACCCCCGTTGTTTCCGGGACCGGCGAACACCACAACGGGCTTCTCGGCCGACCAGGTATCGGTGATGGCACGTGTCAGCACTTTGGCAGCCCGTTCCATCAGGTCGATGGAACGTATCGGTTCATGCTCGATCGTATAATGGTCGAGTTCATGAATCTGGGCACTTGTGAATATTTTCATCCCTGCAAAAATACAAAATAAATAGTAATAAGCGGTCATCAATGCCCATTTTTTTCATTTTTTGTTACTTAAATACTTATATTTACTCCTAATAAAGAATAAAATGAACGTAAAGTTGCTGAATATTGATTACTTTTGTGCTCGATAAACCAATAATGAATATCAGATGAAAAAGTTGATGATTATTTCCGTACTGCTGTTGATGTGCTTGTCAGGACGGGCTCAGACAAATGGAACAGAGGAGTTTCTTGACAGGTATACGGCACTCGTTGTGATGGTGGAATCAGAGGATGTCATCTCTGATGAAGAGTATAAGGTGTTCTCTGCCAAGTACGAACAGCTTACCAGCGAGTATCATGAAACCTACAAACCTTTGATGACTGATGATCAGCTTTCTAAATATACGGAGCTGCGTACACGTTATCATAAGAAAGTGGCTAACAGAACAGCCGAGAAGGTTGGTGAGAAGATCGACAGTGTCGGTCAGAACGTTATCAAGGGCGTGAAAAAGACAGGCTCAAAGGTAAGCGGATTCCTCAAAGGCATCTTCAGTAGGAAGGATTGAAAAATCCTCCCGCTTGGTGAGACAAAATCATTCATTTTTCTTCTCACTCACTTAGAATTTCCGTAAATTTGGCTTCGCCTAAGTTACTTTGTCTCTGCAAAAAAAGAAAGAAGTTTCTTTGTTTTGCGCTCGACTTTTCGTAACTTTGCACAAATAAAGTGAAGATACGATTATGAGTGTAGTAAAAATCAAAGACAAGACGTTCAGAACGTCTATCCCGGAGAAAGAAATCAAAGAGCGCATTCAGGCCGTTGCCGATCGCATTAACCATGACATGGCCGACAAGAATCCGCTGTTCCTGGCGGTGCTGAATGGTGCGTTTGTCTTTGCGGCAGATTTGATGAGAATGATAACGATTCCTTGCGAGATTTCGTTTGTCAAACTCGCCTCTTATCAAGGTACCACTTCTACAGGGAAGATTACCGAGGTGATGGGCATCAATGAGGATCTTACCGACCGTACCGTCGTGATCATTGAGGATATCGTGGATACGGGTCTTACCATGAAGCGGATGATTGAGAGTTTGGGTACCCGTCATCCCGCCTCCGTACATATTTGTTCCCTGTTGGTGAAGCCCGAGAAGCTGCAGGTTGACCTTAACATCGAGTATGCCGTCATGGAGATTCCCAATGATTTCATTGTGGGCTATGGTCTTGACTACGACCAGCAGGGACGTAACCTGCCGGATATCTATACACTTGTAAATGAAGACAATCTTAAGAATATGAAGAATATTGTGATTTTCGGTGCCCCTGGATCAGGAAAGGGGACACAGAGTGACTTGTTAATCGAGAAGTACGGACTGGGACATATCTCTACAGGCGATGTGCTTCGCAGTGAAATCAAGAAAGGTACGGAGCTGGGAAAGACCGCTGCTTCGTATATCGATAAAGGACAGCTGATTCCCGATGCGCTGATGGTGGATATCCTGGCCAGCGTGTACGACAGTTTCGGCACGGATCATCCCGGTGTGATCTTCGATGGCTTCCCACGTACGATACCGCAGGCTGAGGCCTTGAAAAAGATGCTTGAGGAGCGCGGTCACCGTATCGCCGCCATGATCGAACTCGATGTTCCTGAGGAGGAATTGATGACGCGTCTGATCAAGCGCGGTCAGGAGAGTGGACGTAGTGATGATAATGCCGAGACCATCAAGAAACGTCTTGATGTGTATCACAACCAAACCTCCCCGCTCATCGAGTGGTATGAGAAGGAAGGCATCCGTCATCATATCAACGGACTGGGTGCGCTCGACCGTATCGCTGGTGATATCCAACAGGTCATCGACCAACTGTAATCTTTGCGATGGAGAGTAATTTTGTCGATTATGTGAAGATCTATTGCCGATCTGGAAAAGGCGGTCGTGGATCGATGCATTTGAAACATATTAAGTATAATCCGAATGCCGGACCTGATGGCGGTGACGGAGGTAAAGGTGGCAGCGTAATCCTACGCGGCAACCATAACTTCTGGACCCTGCTGCACCTGAAGTACCAGCGACATGTAAAGGCTGAGCACGGAGGTAACGGTGGTAAGGACAAATGTCATGGCACGGATGGTAAGGATGCTTACATCGACGTTCCGTGCGGTACCGTTGTCTATGATGCTGAGACAGGAAAGTATGTTTGCGATGTGACCTACGACGGACAGGAGGTGGTGCTGCTGAAAGGTGGTCGTGGCGGACTCGGTAACTTCCAGTTCCGTAGTGCGACGAACCAAGCACCGCGTTTCGCTCAGCCCGGAGAGCCGATGCAGGAGATGACGGTCATCCTGGAACTGAAGTTGTTGGCTGATGTGGGGCTTGTAGGTTTCCCCAATGCGGGGAAGTCAACGCTGCTGTCGGCACTCTCCAACGCCCGTCCGAAGATTGCCAATTACCCGTTTACGACCATGGAACCCTCATTGGGTATCGTGGGCTATCGTGAAGGAAAATCGTTCGTCATGGCCGATATCCCTGGAATCATTGAAGGTGCCAGTGAGGGTAGAGGACTGGGCTTGCGTTTCCTTCGTCACATCGAACGCAACTCGTTGCTGCTGTTCATGGTACCGGGTGATACGGATGATATCAAGAAGGAGTATGAGATTCTGCTGAACGAACTGCAGCAGTTCAATCCTGAGATGCTTGACAAGCAAAGGGTTCTGGCGGTGACCAAATGTGATCTGCTCGACGAGGAACTGATCGATATGCTCAGGGATACCTTACCGGACGATCTTCCCGTGGTCTTTATCTCTGCCGTGACAGGCTATGGGTTGAATGACCTGAAAGATATCCTGTGGGCAGAACTGAACAGTGAAAGCAACAAACTGAAAGGTATCACAGCAGAGGATACACTGGTACATCGCGACAAGGATATGCAGCGCTTCACGGAAGAGCTGAGAGCGGAAGGTGAAGACGAGATTCTGTATGTGGAGGAAGAGGAAGACGATGATATCGAGGAACTCGAGGACTACGAACTGGAGGATATCGAAGACTAAAGGATTTCGTTGAGAAATACAAAAAAGGGGAAGAGCTATCTCTTCCCCTTATGTCTGTTATTACGTTGCTGACGATATTTGGCTTTCTGCATCGCTGAGCCACTGCCATGGGCACCAGTCACATACTTCTTTTTCTTGGCCTTGGTCTTCACCTTGCCATCGTCGGAACTTTTCTTCTGACCGCCTTTGCCAAAAGAAATCCCGTTCTCCAGAATGCTTTGAAAATCGTCTTCTTGACTCATGAATTCTCAATTTTAACTTCGTTGACTTTCAATTTTCAACTTTCAATTTTCAATTTGTTTAGTGGTGGAACAAGCGAACGCCCGTGAAAGTCATGGCAATGCCATATTTGTCGCAAGTCATGATGACATGATCATCGCGAACTGAACCACCGGCTTGTGCGATATACTCCACACCGCTCTTATGAGCACGCTCCACATTGTCGCCGAAGGGGAAGAACGCATCAGAACCCAAGGATACCTTTGTGTTCTGTGCAATCCATGCTTTCTTTTCCTCACGGGTAAGCACCTCGGGCTTTTCCTTGAAGAACTTCTGCCATTCGCCTTCTGCCAATACATCATCATGGTCGTCAGAGATATAGATGTCGATGGTGTTGTCACGGTCAGCCCTGCGGATCCCGTCGATGAACGGCAGCGCCATCACCTTCGGATGCTGACGAAGCCACCAGATATCAGCCTTGTTACCTGCCAGACGGGTACAGTGGATACGGCTCTGCTGACCGGCACCAATACCGATGGCTTGTCCGTCCTTGACATAGCAGACAGAGTTACTCTGTGTATATTTCAGGGTGATGAGCGCAATGATCAGGTCGCGTTTGGCATCAGCAGGGAATACCTTGTTCTCAGTGGGGATGTTCTCGAACAAAGCGGGATCATCCAGCTTGATCTCATTACGTCCCTGCTCGAAGGTGATGCCGAACACCTGCTTGCGCTCTACGGGCTCAGGCACATAGTTGGGGTCGATCTGAATCACGTTATAGGTTCCCTTGCGCTTCTCGCGGAGAATCTGCAAAGCCTCTTCAGTATAACCGGGGGCAATCACACCGTCGGAAACCTCACGCTTCAACAACGTGGCGGTAACGGCATCACAGGTATCCGACAAAGCAACGAAATCACCATAGGAGCTCATACGGTCGGCACCACGGGCACGAGCATAGGCACAAGCAATAGCCGACTCATCCAGTCCTTTGATGTCATCAACGAAATAGATCTTCTTCAGGGTATCGCTCAGGGGAAGTCCTACGGCAGCACCTGCAGGTGACACGTGCTTGAAGCTGGCGGCTGATGGCAGACCGGTAGCAGCCTTCATCTCCTTGACAAGCTGCCAGCTGTTCAGCGCATCCAGGAAATTGATGTAGCCGGGACGACCGTTTAATACTTCGAGGGGTAATTCTCCTTCCGTCATGAAAATACGTGAAGGTTTTTGGTTGGGATTACATCCGTACTTCAGTGCTAACTCTTTCATCTTTTCTATTGGGATATGAATTTGGGTGCAAAGTTACGATTAAGTGAGCGAAAAAACAAATTTTTGTTGCAGCAAAACAAAGAAATGCTTGCATTTCATTTGTTGAGATGCTACAAAAGAGACCGAAGGTCCTAATATATTTGTTTTTTCCGAACGGAAGTAAGTTCGACGAAGTCAAAGGTAAGAAAATAGGTGTAATTGCGTGAAACAACGCGAAGATTTTCTTGAAATGTTAAATGTTGAATAAAAAGGGTATTAAAAAACGTGAACGCGCACAGTTACCCTTTTACGTGAAACATATCCGCTAACTGCCTATTATATTGTAAGAAAAGAGAAATATGGGTGACGAAAACCGACATTTGGGTATATCCAAAAAGATGTAAACCCACTTTTATGCCCCACCTTTTTTTATTACCTTTGCAATCGTAAAGTTCAGAGGGGCATTGCTTAGATGCCTGATTTCTGTAACTTCCCGTTGGAACAGGAGAAAATCTCCATGATCGTTCCAGTTATCTAACCTAAATAATAATGAGTAAGAAAATTATTCTTTGCGTGGTACTGTTATTGGTTTCTTCTTTGGCTCCTTCGTCAGCCAAAAGGAAGAAGACTGCCAAGAAGGCTGCCCCTCAGACCGAGCAAAGATATCAGGAAATAGATAATTATGATTTTCTCTATTCAGGAGAGGATTATATCTACCAGGACAACTATGCAGCTATTGATAATCTGATGGATGAGGCTTTCAAGCACATCGGAGCCCGTTACCGTAGTGGTGCGAAGGGTCCGTCGGCTTTCGACTGCTCCGGTTTCACCAGCTACGTCTATAGCAAGATGATGAACAAATCCATCGGTGCCTCCTCTCGCGATCAGTATGCCAGGAATACCCCGATTCGTAAAGATGAGCTCCAGACAGGTGACCTGGTGTTCTTCACCAGTCCTAATAGCGGACGTGGAGTGGGACATGTCGGTATTGTGGTCGATGTAGATCCTGCTACGGGTTCCTTTGATTTCATTCATGCCAGTAGTTCAAGTGGCGTGAAGGTCAGCAATTCCCGTGATGGCTATTACTCTCGCAGGTATGTTGGAGCACGCCGTGTGAACTGATGAGATATATGAGAATCAACTTTTTTTTATTTGTAGCAGGATATTTACTGGCCTGCTCTCCCACACAGGATGCTGGCAAACAAATGCCAGCATCGTCTGTCTATGTCCCCGTGACAACTGATACCGTGGCCTCGACTGTCGTAGAGGTTGCAGAACCAGAAAAGGTGATGCCCGACACGTTGACCATTGCCATGACAGGCGACATCATGATGGGAACAACCTTTCCTTCGGTGATGCTTCCAGCCAACGATGGAAAGAACCTCTTCCGTGACGTGAAGGATCTACTGGTGAACGCCGACCTGGCCGTGGGAAACCTCGAAGGAGCGTTATGCGATGGTGGACAGAGTACGAAGAAGGTGTCGAACGTGAGTTATGCTTTCCGTATGCCTACTCGCTTCGCTCCGCTTTTGAAGGATGCTGGCTATGATTTCCTGAGCATGGCAAATAACCACGCCAACGATTTCGGTACGGAGGGTATCGAGTCAACGGAACGTTGTCTGAAAGAACAGGATATCCGCTTTTCTGGTATTGCCGGAAGGGTGAGGAGTGCTGTGGTGGAACGCAATGGTGTGCGCTATGGTCTTTGTGCCTTCGGTCATAACGGCTATACCATGAAGCATAACGACCTGTCGTTGGTGAAGGACGTGATAGATGAGTTGCGGCAACAGTCGGATATCGTCGTGGTGTCTTTCCATGGCGGTGCAGAAGGACAGTCGTATAGTCATCTGCCACAAGGTCGTGAGATCTTCCTCAACGAGGATCGCGGCTCACTGCGGGAGTTCGCACATTTCTGTATTGACAATGGTGCTGATGTGGTGTATGGTCACGGACCGCATGTGGTGCGCTGCGTGGAGGTGTACCAAGGAAGGTTCATTGCCTATAGTCTGGGGAACTTCTGCACACCCTATGGCATCAGTCTGAAGGGTATCTCGGGCTATGCGCCGGTGGTGACCATCCAGATTGGTAACGACGGACGGTTCCTGGGTGGTAAGATCCATTCATTTATCCAGCAGCGCGGTCTCGGTCCGCGGAAGGATGAGACGAATGCCGTTCCGCGACAGATGAAGATGCTCAGCGATGCTGATGTTCCACAAAGCATGGCACGCATCGACAACAAAGGAAACATCATCCTAAAATAAAGCCACAAAAAAAGAGACTCGTATGAGTCTCTTTTTTATTTCTCTCTTCAAAAGGATTAGTCCTTTTTCTCTGCGGCAATCGGAGTACGCTTCTCAGCAATACGAGCCTTCTTACCAGTGAGCTTGCGCAGGTAGTACAGCTTGGCACGACGTACCTTACCGATCTTGTTAACCTCGATGCTCTCGATGTTCGGACTCTCGATGGGGAAGATACGCTCTACACCAACAGTACCTGACATCTTACGAACAGTGAAACGCTTCTTCTCACCATGACCGCAAATCTTAATGACCACACCGCGGTAGAGCTGGATACGCTCTTTGTTACCCTCGATGATCTTGTAAGCAACGGTTACTGTGTCACCTGCCTTGAAATCGGGGTGCTGCTTACCGGTTGCAAATGCTTCTTCAGCAACTTTAATTAAATCCATTGTTTTGAAATCGTTTGATTCTTAATAAGTTTCGCGCAACATAGACAGGCAACTCTTCTTCCTTCCATCGGTTACGTCGAAAAAGCGGTGCAAAGGTACAACAAATTTCTGAACTGACAAAACATTCTGCGTATTTTCTTTATTATACATAGTTTATTACCCCCCAAAGTGTATCAATGCTTATTTCTGCGCTTTATCTATTTCATTCTTAATGGTGTCTAAGCCAGGGAAACCGATGCTTTTGTAGGTCTGTTCGCCCTTGGTGTTATAGATGGCGTATGTGGGGATGCCTTCTGACTCGAAGTGATTGAGGATGTAGTGGTTTTGTTCCTCCGTTAGGTAATAATGATCACCGTCAATATCCTTGATCATTTCCTGCCAAGTGGTTGGAGGTGACGAGGGCGAGGTGATATAGACAAACTGGATGTTCTTGTCCTTAAGGTCATTCTTAATAGGTGCCATAGCCTTGTGCCCAGCCCGACATGGTCCACACCATGTGGCCCACATGTCGATGAGCACGGCCTTGCCCTTATAATTGTCGAGGATGGTCTGGAGGATGTCCTCTGGGGCCACGTCATCGTATCTCTTAAAGAACACGCTCTCATGGCTGGCCAATTCCCCGGCTATCTGCTGCTCATCCTTCGCATAGACATAGGAATGAATCTCTGCCAACTGGACTTCAAATCCTTTTGGTGCACGGGCTGAGATAGATTTTTCCACCTCTTTCAACTGATCCATGTGTGGGAAGTCTTTCCTTCTCATTGTCGTTTCGGATATGAGCCATAGTGTACGGATTGTAGCAGCATCTACAGTCAGTGAGGGTAAGATGTCCATCTGCTGTTTCATCCATTTTATCATAACGGAGTCTTTTTTCTCCCGAGACGCATTAGTCAAGTCCATCTGCATTCTTTCTTTCAGCACGTCGCGGCAATGCTCTGATATACGGTTTTGTGTTAGCTGTTCAGGTATCGGGCTCTCCACCTTCCATAAGGGTACGAAAAGGTCAGTACCTGTCACTTTCACAGTTACGCCTGGTTTCAGAAAGATTTCCAAGTACATATTGGGACAGCCTTCGCCAATGAAAGAGAGGCTGCTCTCGGTGAATCCCTCAACGGGCAGAGTATAGGCGAACCGTCCGCTTTGAACAGTATCTACGACAGTTGCACTACTACCAGTACTGGCAAACACCAACGTGCCGTCTTTCAGTGCGGGTGAATAACCAGTGACAGTGGCTGTCTTTGTTTGTGCTTGCCCCGCCAATGCGACGAGGGCGAGAAGTGAAGTAATGATAGTTTTCTTGTTCATATTACTTGCGCTTTTAATCAATCATTAGCAGTTCTTGGCGTTTGTAAGAGATTAGCAACTTTTGCTTGGCAAGTACCTCGCAACCAAAGAGGCCATCTATGCCTTTGCTCTCTTTTAGATGAGACACGTCGGAGAAAGCTGTTTGCAGTTTCTTGAACGTGCGTCCTCCGAGTGTAAGGATGGTCTTGCCCTTTGTGATCGATGCCCGTCCGTCACCATAGCCCGTGAGGTGGGCTTTCTTGATGCCCTTAACTGTGGACGTATGCAGTTGGGGCCAATCACTGGCGAGCAAGTTGCTTTCTGCTCCACTGTCGAAAGCAAGCACAACGGGCACGCCACCAACTTGGCAGTCGAAGGTCAGCAGATGACCTTTCTTCACGCCTTTCACCGTCTGGCAGTGGTAGCCCTCGTTCAATAGCCATTGGCAGGTGGTATCTGGGCTTAGCAGCACTATCTCGCTGTCCTTGAAGTCAAATAGCACATCAAAATCCTTGTAGTAACTCTGCCCCAAGATGCCATGCACCGCTACGCCGACGGACTCCAGATTGCTCAAGTCTGATGTCATGATGTCCGTCTCGCTGAGCGTAACGCCGCCCATGTCCATCGTTTTCACATGGTGCATACCGCTGACAGAACCTGTGCCGACGGCACCTCGGCCTCCGCTTCCCATCACTTCTCCATCAATGTTGTGGTCGAAATACTTACTGTTGAGAATAACGCCAGGAGCACCGGTATCGAAGAACATGTTGCATGGTTGACCATCGATGGTGACGGTCACGATAGGTAGCCCTCCATGGCGATGTATGGGAACGCGTACCATGCTTACTTCGGGCTGTGCTTTAGCCGTGGGGTTCCCTTTTTGAATCGAGACTTTTCCTGGCAGCAAATTGGCTTCAAGCGCCAAGTTGTCGCCACTAAAAAGGATTGTTGCCTCCGAGGTAGTTTTGTCGGGCTTCGTAATGATGTAACGTAGTGTCAGACCTGTGCTGTCCTGTTCTGTGCCCGCCAGTTCCCAACTCGTCATAGGAGGCATTTGTACAATAACCTGTTTCAGCACTTTAGCGGCCAGTGGCTGTTTGATGTTATTGAAATGGAAGTCGGGTGCCAATAGTTCATCAATGCCATCAGGCTTATGATTCTGTGCTGCAGTCAGAATGCGCTCAGCAATTCGTTGACACATGTTCACGTCTTGTGCCCAGCCCGTCACCCAGATGAGGGCGAGCAATGTGGTGATGATGGATTTCCTGTTCATTGTTCGTTCTATTGGTTGTCAAGTGCTTTCTCCAATGCTTCCCTGATTGTGTCAAGGTTGAAACCAGAGAATGATATGTTTTTTTCTCCGTTGCGGGTGTAGATGGCATAGGTGGGATAGCCAGTACCCTGCAGTTGCTTGAAAATGGCCCCCAACTGATCTTCGGTCAGGAAATAATGCTCGCCAGAAATGTCAGCAATGTATTTTTTCCATTCCTCAAAATTCGAAGTAGGCGAGGTGAGATAGACATATACGATGTCCTTGTCGCTCAGTTCTTCTTTGAGCGGTTTCATCTTCTCATGCCCAAATTTACATGGACCGCACCAAGTAGCCCAGATGTCGATGAGAATGGTCTTACCCTTATATTTATCGAGGATAGTTTGCAGCGTGTTTTCTGGAGCCACGTCCGTCATGTCGAGGTAGTGAATGTTATCGGCCAGTCCTTGCTTGTTGGCAGCAGTGGTCTGTTGATATTCTGCCACATATTTGTCGTAGAGGTCAGAAAGATTCTTGTCCTCGATGAGTGGTTTCACTAATTGTTTGGAGTCAAGCACCTGTGGCAGATAGTAACAATAGCGGGCAAGGTCGGCATTGAATCCTCGTGCTTCAGTCATTGTATAGTATTTGCTGGCTCTTGGGAATTCATTGTTGAAAACGATATTCTTCTTGTATAGATTCCCTGTGTAATTCTGAAGCACATAGTCAGTAAATTCCTTTGTTTTGGATAGGGAGTCTTGTTCGCCTTCAAACATAAATAACGGGGAGTATGCGAATTGTATCAAATAATCTTTGATTGCCTTGCAATAGTTTGAGTTCTTTACCCATTTGTCGTAGTTCTCCCGTTCTTCATCACAATATCTTATCAACGCCTGCACATCGTGAATGTCTTCCTTTTTAATGGTAGGTTTCTGAGGACCATTTTCTGTTTCCTCGTCAAAAGCAGACTGAAGCCAATCTTTGCCAAACTTGGCGTAATAGCCTTTGGCACCTACAATCTTGCTATTGGCCCTGCTGTCATCGTGCAGCATATCAACAAGGACGGTCACCTCCTTACCTGGTGAAAGATATACACAACTCATTGAACTCCATGGAATGTTAACGATATTGATCCACACAATTTGAGACAGGCAGATAGGGAGACTAAGACTGGCTTCACCATCATCATTCAGAGTCGTGTAGATATCCATAGGCTTTGCAGGATTCTTCAAATCAACATATTGCACTTGAATCTCCGTGTTCATTCCCTTACGATAGTTCAACGACTTGAAATGAATGGTGGCTGGTGTAGCATCGAACTTCAGTTCCGCCAATCCTTCCCCGTCATCATCGGCCATGTATTCTGTCGGCACGGAAGCGGGAGGAATCGTGTAGTCCTTGTCGTGGATGCCAAACACCTTGTAGTCGCCTTTCGCCAAACCTTCCAAGAAGTCAAATTCCTTCGTGTCCAAAGGCAAGGGTTTGAAATAGAGGACGAAGTCTTTCCTTCCAGTGTCATCCAAAACAATGTAATCTCCTCCTAAAGGTATGCTGTCGCTTCCAACGATGCCATAGTGTTTCCCATTTGTTTCCAGATAACTGTTTTCGCTGATTCGGAAGCGAAAACCTGGAAAGAGCTCCATCCTAACATACATGGCAGTCTTTTCCTTTGTCATTTCCACCTTCTGGATTTCAAAATACGGAATAGCTGAATAGGCAACAGATGGGTTTTCCCAAACGATAGTCTTTTTTGCCTGCCCAGCCATTGCGACGAGGGCGAGCAGTGCGGTGATGATGGTTTTCTTGTTCATTGTTCGAGAGTTGAATCTAAGTATTGATAGAATTCTTCTGTTTCTCCAAGGTATGCATTTAGTACCACTCCCTCTGGCGAGATCAGCACTTTATAGGGATAGCCCTGCACTTTGAATTTCTGCTCAGCGATTCCATCCTCACTCCTTACGTGCAACCAAGGCACCTTGTGCTTCTTGACCGCAGCAGTCCATTTCTCGGCAGTGTCGTTACAATCGATGCCCACAATCTCCAGTCTATCCTTGTATTTCGCATAGTATTCCTTCAGTTTGGGGAAACCCTTAATGCACCATGTACACCAAGAACCCCAGAAGTCAAGCACAACATATTTCCCACGCAGGGATTTCAACTCCAGCACATTACCATCAAGGTCTTTCAGTCCGAGTTCTGGCACTTGCCCACCTATTGTTATAGTGTCGTTTTTAACAGCCTTACGTGCTGCTACACCTTTCATAACCTGCGTAAACATTTCTTCAATTTTGTCCAATTCAGTTTTCATTCTGCCTTTTCTAACCTCTGGAGTAAGTTTGCTGATAGCAGTTAGCACTTGGTCGTAACCCACATAGACCACCAGAGTTGCAGTTGCGTCCTCGTCAGGATGATTTTCGATATATTTCATGTATTGGGGATCTTTACGACTATTGATATCGCGGTTCTTGAGGCTTCTTATGCTATCTGGTTCATTTCTGGCAGCAGCAAATTCCACATTAAAAGGACGCTGAAAATCCGTTATTCGCCCGTATTGCTGATAAAAAGTAGTGCCACTCCAATGCTCTTCTACCTCATTCAATCTGCCACTGAAAACAGCCTCTTCGTCGGGTACAAAATATGTAGAAAGAATCTCTTGGGGATTTGACTTAAGAAACATCGTTCCGCAATAGGCCTCGCGAAGTTTCGCTGAGAACGAAAACTCGCCATTCTTGACAGCCACCTTATGTGTGACAATTTCTTTTTGCGGTTGCAGAATGACATATTCAATGCAAAGCGAATCGTTGCCTGCACCGTCAATTCTACCTGTCATCTTGAAATTGTCTTTGGCAGATGTAGTCAACGAAACTACTGTAAATACTATAGTAACAAATAAATTCTTCATCATTCTCTCTGTTTTTTTGATGATTCTTTGACCGCAAAGTTACAAAAAGGCACACATAAAAACCATCGGCGAACGCGAAAAGTTGGTGTCGAGGGTGAAAGTCTCAACTTAGGTTGAGAGTTTTTCTTATTTTTTGTCTGTTATTTGCCGTCAAACGTGATGTTGCGGCGTATCTTGCTGATGGTGTTGGGATGGACGTTGAGGAACGAGGCAATGTCTTGCAAGTCGAGCATATCTACGATGCCGGGGCAACGACTGAGCAACTGGTTGTAACGTTCATGGGGTGTGGCACGGTGGAAGTCCTGATAGCGTGCCTTGAATTGGTTGAGCATATGCTCGCCTATGACGGCGCGCAGTTCCATGCTCTTGATGTCTCGACGGAAGAACTGAAGCAGCTCTTCACCGCTGACCCTCCAGACACGGCAGGACATCATCGCCTCGATCGTAGCTAAAGACGGCTTGCCAGACAACACACATGGATAGTCGGCCACGAACTCGCCCTCAAAAGAGAACCAAGTAAGGTGATTGCGCCCATCGCTGATGCCTCGTGTCACGTATTTGAAGCAACCGTTCTCTACGAAAGCGAACCACTTTGCTGGCTCACCCTCGCGCTCTAGTTGCTCACCTTTACGATAAGTAACCATTTCGCCCTCTCGCTTGCAGAACTCCTTTAGTACTTGTATGTCTATGCTGTTATTACTGAACTTTTGTTCCATATTGTTTAGGCTTTTATAAATACAAACGTAATCTAAGGATATTTATTTTTCATGACCAAGAAAAACCGTACTTCACATGATAAGTTGCGGAGTAATTGACCCCACCCCCAGCCCCTCCCCATTGATGAACTGCACCCCAAAAGTTAGACACAAAACTTATAGGAGCGTGTGTTTTATGAATCATTGTTTTGAAGAAAAGCTAAATGTGGTGAGTGAGATTATCCGTGGCAAAGGCCTGAAGACCATCTGCCGTGATCGTCATCTGGACAGGCATATGGTAGAAGGTTGGTTGGTTCGCTATCGCTTACACGGTAAGGATGGCCTTCTGAAGAAGGCGAGTCGTTCCCGCATATCACCATCAGAAAAAGAGTCAATTATTTTGGAACATATCCAAAAAGGTGTATCTTTGTCCCAGCTAAGCCTTCGTTACGACATTGGCCGTAGCACGATTAAATCGTGGCTGAGGAGGTATCGTTCCGGAGGATCCTTGTTGCATCATGATTTGAGACACCAGATGGCGAGAGCGAAGAAGAAAGAAAAGCAGACGGAACTGGAACGGCTCCAGGCGGAGAATCTCCGTCTGCGGGCAGAGAATGCTCTGCTAAAAAAAGTGAGGGCCTTAGTCGAGGAACAGGAAGCCCGGGCACGCCTCAATGGGCAAGAGCCATCGACGAACTAAGGTCGGAATATCCCCTCAACCTGCTTTTGGAGTTGAGAAAGATGGCCCGTTCCGTGTTCTATTATCACCTGAAGCGCCTAAATGCCAGCGAGAAATATGTGGTGGAGAAGGATTGCATCAGGTCCATTTTCCATGAGCATAAAGGTCGTTACGGCTATCGCCGCATTACCGCCGAGATGCGCAACAGGGGCTTTGGCATCAATCACAAGACCGTGCAGCGCCTGATGGGCGAGATGTTCCTGAAAAGCAGGATCCGCAAGGTGCGCTACCGCTCATATAGGGGAGAGGTCGGAAAGACTGCCCCCAACATAATCTCCAGGGACTTCACGGCAGATGCCCCGAATCGCAAATGGGCGACTGACGTGACACAGATGAACATCGGCTCTGTCAAACTCTACCTGTCACCCATATTGGACATGTTCAACGGAGAGATCATATCATACAACATCTCACGCTGCCCGAATCTCGAACAGGTGTATGACATGCTTGACAAGGCCTTTGCCAAGTTCGACAACCTTGACGGACTTATACTGCATTCCGACCAGGGGTGGCAGTACCAGCACTTGGGGTATCGTCAGCGACTGGAGAAACACCATGTGATACAAAGCATGTCAAGAAAGGGGAACTGTCTTGACAACGCGATGGCGGAGAACTTCTTCGGTATAATGAAATCCGAACTCCTGTATGCCGAAAAGTTTGATTCTCCCGAAGCATTCATGAAGGCTTTGCATGAATATATAGACTATTACAACAATAAAAGAATAAAAATCAGGTTAAAAGGAAAGAGCCCGGTGCAATACCGAACTCTTTATACAAAAAGATAATGTTTAACCCGTCCAACTTTTGGGGGTCACTTCATTGATGGGAGGGGAGATAAGTATAGGTATTGCGATGCAAAACGCAGGTCGTGAAAAAAGAATTTTCGTAATTTCCTCAAGACCTAACATTGAAAAAACTTAAATGCTTTATTATGAGTAATTTAGGAGCAAAATGGGTGATAAAAGACCTAACATAAGACCTAACAAAAAGGTAACATAAGACCTACCGTAAGACCTACCATTTTGTTCAGCCGAATTTCGAAATTCGGCTGGATGGAGTCTTACAACTGTTCCAAGTTGACATGTTAGGTTTCGTGTTAGGTTTCGTGTTAGGTCTTTGTTAGGTCTTACGGTAGGTCTTGAGGACGTTAAAAACGCGTGAAACACCTATATACAGGTACTTTCTCCTGTGAAACTGTTAGGTCTTGGGCAAAAACACAAAAATCTTTTATTTTTCAAAACATAGAGGACAGAGTTTCCTGACGTTCCCAGCATGGGAATAAAGTGTTCCCAGCATGGGAACAACTAGTTATCTGATGAAGTTCATGAACTGGGGACGTTCGTCTCGTTTGGGTGCAGAGTCCCCGTCAGCATGAATCTTCTGCAACAAGAAGGCCATATTGGTGGCTAAGGTGCGCATGGTCTGCATACCTTCAGTGTCGCGTTTTACCTCACCCTTTCCTGCACCATAGGCGATGTTCCAGTACTGAGAGGTGACCACAGGCATGTTCATCATCTCGAACATCATGTTCATCGTTTGGAGCGTAGCCGTAGCACCACCTCGTCTGCACACTGCCAAAGCCGCCGCGGGTTTGTTCTGCACTATATGACCAGCCGAGAAGAATAGTCGCTGCATCAGAGAAAGCACACCGCCGTTAGGCTGTCCGTAATAGACGGGCGTACCAACGATGAGCGCATCTGCCGTTGCCATCTTTTCGGTGATAACACTACAGAGGTCATCATCGAACACACAACCGTCACTATTGGGTTGATGACAGCCGCCGCAGTTGATGCACATACGGATAGGGTCTTGACCAACCTGAACGATTTCCGTCTCCAAACCGTATTTGTGTAACGTCGTTTCTATCTCTTGCAGGCAACAAAACGTATTACCGTCGGGTCTCGGACTGCCGTTGATCAATAGCACTTTGCACTTCTTGCCCGACACCGTATTCAACATCGCTGATACAGGTGCTACAACAGCTGCTCCTGCAGCCGCTAATGTGGCTTTCTTGATGAAATCTCTTCTTTCCATTGTCGTTACTGCTATACCTTGCAAAGATAATGAAATTCATGTTAGCTGCCAAGAAATTTTCATACAAAATGTATTTGGGATGCCAGGGGCTTCGCCGAAATTGCTCGTTCTCGGAAATTTAAAATGAATTTGTTTTGTTCTGCACTCGTTTTTTACTATCTTTGCCATCAATATGAAAAGGAAACAAAGGATAATGATAGGAGCGGTGGTCGTTGGTATGATGATCACCTCTTGCCGCTCACATTATGTGATGAGCGGGATAGAACGGAGTCGGATTCTGGTGGATAGTCGGTATGATGCGCTGAACGATGCTCAGGCAGATGCGTTTATAGCACCCTACAAGCACGTGGTGGACAGTATGATGTCGCCCGTGGTAGGGGAGGTGGCCAAGTATATGGCGGCCCACCGTCCAGAGAGTGAACTGTCGAATCTGCTGGCCGACATCCTGATGTGGGCGGCAGAACGCTATAATGAGAAACCTGTGTTTGGCGTGTATAACATGGGTGGCATTCGTGCAGGATTTGCCAAGGGAAAGGTAACCTACGGTGATGTGCTGGATGTGGCACCGTTTGAGAACAAGATCGCCTTCCTGACACTGAGTGGTGAGAAGGTGCTGGAGCTGTTCCGGCAGATGGCGTCGAGTGGGGGTGAGGCCGTGAGTCATGGCGTACAGCTGGTGATAACCAAAGATCATCAGTTGAAGTCGGCCAAGATCAATGGAGAGGATGTTAATCCGAATGCCTCGTACCGCATTGTCTCGATCGACTATGTGATACAGGGGAACGACAGGATGGAGGCCTTCAAGGCCAAGACCCATGTGAACTCGCCTCAGGAGGAGAAAAACAACCTGCGCTATATCATCATGGATTATTTCCGTGAGCAGATGCAGCAAGGAAAGGTGGTTGACCGTGAGATAGAAGGAAGAATTATAGTTGAATAAGAGTTGAAGAATTGAAGAAAATGAGGTCTATTTATTATAATAAGGTGAAGAGAACGATGGGAGGTCTGATGATGGTCTTTATGCTCTCTTTACTGCCCCTGACAGCATCAGGACAGAAACAGTTGGTGATTCTTCATACCAACGATACACATAGTACAATTTATCCATTGAATCCGAACCTCGCTGATACGACACTGGCCGGTAGGGGAGGGTTCTTGCGCCGCATCGCCATGCTCAAGGAAGAACGGCAGAAGCACCCCGATCTGTTACTGTTCGACAGCGGTGACTTCTGTCAGGGCTCTCCTTATTTCACCATGTATAAGGGTGATGTGGAAGTAGGACTGATGAACCGCATGGGTTATGATGCAGGTGCCATTGGAAATCATGAGTTCGACTTCGGACTGGAAAACATGGCGCGGTTGTTCAGGAATCTGAACTTCCCCATTGTGTGCTCGAACTATGACTTTACGGGTACCGTAGCAGAAGGAGTGGTGAAGGATTATATCATCCTGAAACGCAACGGACTGAAGATTGGGGTGTTCGGACTGTCACCGAAACTTGATGGATTGGTGGCGGCCGACAACTGTCAGGGGGTGAAGTTCCTTGACCCGATAGCTGAAGCGAAACGGGTCGTGGCAATTCTGAAAAAGAAGAAATGTGATGTGATTATCTGTATCTCTCACCTAGGGTGGTCCGTCTCGGATACTGTTGACGACCAGCGTCTGATACCGGCTACCAATGGCATCGATCTGGTATTGGGCGGTCATTCACATACGTATTTCGAGAAACTGCGGTATGTGAAGAACCTCGACGGGAAGGAGATTCCTGTTGACCAGAACGGAAAGCACGCGCTCTACGTCGGGAAGATGATCTTGGATTTCAAGAAGAAATAGGGGAGGACTATTCGAAATAGAAGGTGAGGGCCACGAACTTGGTACGGGTATGGTCGGCCTTCACGCTATTCGTATAGATAAGCATGTTCTTGTCCTTGATGTCTTTGGCATGATCGGTATCAAGGGCGTTCATCAGACTGTAACCGAATTTGAGTTCAGGACGTAGCTTGAAGAAGGGTAGGTAGAAATCACAGCCAATACCCAATTCAAGGTAGCAGTCGAAACCCTTCAAGCGGATAAGGTCTTCGTTCTTACCCGAGAGGTTCATCATCGGGTTCAAACCTGCCATGACATACGGACGGTGGTTATTGAAACGCTTGGCGCTGAAAATCAAATCACAAGCAGACGAGATATACACGGATTTCATCTCCTGCTGCATCGTGATGGGCGTTCCGTCTTCCAGCTTGTCGGTGTGGTTCAGGAATTGCAAATGGCGGGTGCCGAAATACATCGCCGGTGCCACACGGAAAGCGAAGTACGTTCCTAACCGCGCTTCTCCCAATACACCTACCGTGAAACCTGCATCCCAACGGTCTTGATCGCAGGTAACCAGCTTCTCCACAGTAGTGCCATCCTCATTGGTGATGAACTGCGTACCCACGTTCTGTAACTCCATATCCTGCAGGTGGGTACCTACAAGAACACCAAAATGGAAAGGCCGCAAGTCTATGTAAGGCTTGTTCTGAACCGTTCGTTCCTGAGCACTCGCTCCTAAGCAAACGGCAATGAGGAGGGAAAGGATCATCTTTCGCATGTGTGAATAATAACGCTGAAAACGACAGGATATTGTGAAGCATCGTATGTTTTGTTGTTCTGTGATAACTGCATACCCCCTTTTGTGTGAATTAAAGTTAATCGCCAACAAAATCCATACCTACAAATAGGTATATTCGAAAATAATCTATATCTTTGCACCATTGAAAACGCTGCGTCCCAGATGCAGCAGAGAATGTGATAACAATAGTATTAACGAATAAAACAACATTATGGCTTACGTAATTGGCGAAGATTGTATCGCATGTGGTACATGTATCGATGAATGTCCGGTAGGAGCAATCTCTGAGGGCGAACGTTATTCAATTGATGCTGATGCTTGCACAGAGTGCGGCACATGTGCAGGTGTTTGTCCTTCTGAGGCAATCACGCTGCCTGAGTAATCAGTTACATGCGAAAAGATAAAGCGGCTCATCACATGAGCCGCTTTTTTGTGTCCTATAAGCTGACGACAAACAAAATGAGGGTTGCCATCGCAACCCTCATTCGTTTATGTTAGATAAACCAAATCTTATTTCAGACTGAGCACCTGCTTAGCAGTTTCGTTGTCGGGCTGGATAGCTTGCAGCTTGGCAGCATACTCCTTAGCCTTAGACACCTGGTCGTTCTGGATGTAGTAAACGGTCAGGTAGTTGTAGCAAACAGCGAGCTGAGCATTCTCGGCATTATCCTTGTCGGCCTTTGCCTCAAGAATCTGAGCACATTTCTCATAGAATGGCTTGGCAGCGCCTTTCTTGATGTCGCTATTGAGCATGTGGTGGATGGAAGCACGACGGAAAGCAGCGTAGCCTTCATTTGTCGGCATGGCAGTAGCCAGATCGGCATAAGCCTGATCAGCCTTCTGCATAGCAGCTTCCTTAGCGGCCTGTGTGGTTTCATTCTCTGCCTGATCCATATAGATATGAGCGATGGCTTCGTAGTCGCTGGCCTTCTTCTTCTCCTGAGTGTTGAGATACTTCTGATAGTACTCCACAGCCTTGTTGTGATCCTTGCTCTCAAGATAAGAATCAGAGATCAGCTTCAGCACATCGTTCTGTGTGTTGTCAAGGTCGTAGGTCTTCTGGAAGTTCTGGATAGCTTCAGCAAATCTGCCACCACCCTTCAGGGCATGACCGAAGTAGAGGTAGTCGCGTCCCACGAACTTGGCACTGTCGCTCTTGTTGAACAGTCTGTCTGCAAATTGGAGCGCCTTGTCGTAGTTCTTCAGGTCGGTGTGGTTGTAGAACGACAGACGGTTCAGACCAGCACTGCGGGGGAACTTGTTAGCACCGTACTCGGCAGCTTCCAGACTCTCAGCCGACTTACCCAGGAAGTAAGCAGCAAGGGCATACTCGGTAAGCTTGTCGTCTTCCAGCTTGGCCTTGTTCACCTTCTGGTAGTTCTCCAAAGCCTTGGCGAACTTGTTGTTTGCATAGTACATGTGGGCGATCTCTGCATCTACCGGATAGTTAGGATCGATAGAGGTCAGCTTGCGCAGCATCTCCTCAGCACCTGCAGCATCCACCTTCTGATAAACGCGGGCATACTTGATATAGCCCAGCGGGTTCTTCGGGTCTAACTGTGTAGCTGTCTGATACCACATAGCGGCCTCACCACCATTGTCGTTGATGGCAGCCATGTCACCCTTCAGCAGGTAGCCTGCTGCATTGTTCTTGTTAGCCTTGATAGCCATGTCGGCATACTTCAGGGCATTGGTCTGATCCTTGATGTCAAGATAAGCACGTCCTAAGCCTGCAAGAGCCTCGGCGTTCTTCTTGTTCTCCTTGATGAATACCTTAACGGCATCCTTCACAGCAGGACCTGCACCATTGTTACTAACGATTACTTTTGTGATGGCATCAATCTTGGACTTTACGTCCTGAGCCATTACCTGAGCAGAGAAGCCAAGCATCAATGCTCCTACGAAGAAATATTTAATTGCTTTCATAATTCTAAACTTTTAAATGGTTCGTATTTTCTTTGTCACAAATAAGATGATACTTTGTTCTTTTCGTTTAACCCTATTTCGTTAAAAAAGTTTATTCGCTTTTCACGTTCACATCACGAATCATAATCTCACCCCTTACAGGCAACAGACCGGATTTCAAGATGATGAGCTGACCTGTAGGCTGTTCGATGAAATGGGCAAAGCCCCAGGGTAATCCGCGACGCGGATCGTTCAGCAGGGCGTAGATTGTTCTGACGAACGGATATCTGTTGTTCAGCAGCCATACTTGATAAGGCTTCCAACTGTTCATTTCGTTGGCTTCGTCTAACTTGCTGACTGACATCACTGTGATGTTCTTCTTAAAGGTAGTGTTGGTAGTGTCGCGCTTATCATTAAGCCAGTTACTACCGATAACACCGATGGCATTCGGTGTCTTCTCGACATATTCAATCACTTCCTTGCTGGTCTTGGCTGCAAAGATGTTCGGACTATTGATGGGCTTTCCTCCAAGGATGGAGTCAACACAATAGTGTACCGTGCTCGACTGCTTGTTGTCGAAGCATACCCAGATTTCACCTCGCTTGGAACCGGGATTGATCTCGTTCCAGTTCTTCACTTCACCGCTGAGGATGCGTTTCACATCCTTCACGCTGATACATGAGTCGGTGTTCTGGTTATTGCAGATAAGCGCAAGGCCGTCGTATGCCAAAGGAATCGCTTTGGGCTGGAAACCGCGCTCCTTAAGGTTGTCGAACTCCTTTTGCGTAAAGTTTCTTGCTGCGATGGCTAAGTAGATACTGTCGTTAAGCAACAGGTTGACACCATCGATTTCATTGGTGTAGATAGGCGTGAGGTCGGCCTTGGGGTAGGTGGCCTCAAATACCTGCACCAGTTCGTCCAATATAGGACTAAAACTTTCGTCAGAAGCGAACTGTGCCGCTCCTGACGAGTAAGTATCTGTTCTACCATCTTTCGGTTTGTCTTCACAGGAAGACAAACCGAAAAACATGGTTAATCCTACGAAAATGTAGAATAGGTTCTTATACATTTGCTGTAATTACTGAAGTTTGAATGTTACAGGAACTGTATACTTCACACGTACGGCGGAACCGTTCTGCTTACCAGGAATCCACTTCGGCATGGCTTTCACCACGCGGGAAGCTTCCTTGTCGAGTGACGGGTCAACAGACTTAGCTACATGCACGTCGGTTACGGAACCGTCCTTCTCAACCACGAACTGAACGATTACACGACCCTGAACACCGTTCTCAGCAGCGATGGTCGGATACTTCATGTTGCTGTTAAGCCACTGCATCAACGCAGCCTGGCCACCAGGGAATGAAGGCATCTGCTCTACCACATCGAACACCTTGTTCTCTTCCTCGTGCTTCGGGGGCTCGGGCTGAGCAATCTCTTCCTTAGCCTTAAGCACCTCACCGCCTACTTCATCGTTACCCTGTACGTCGAAGGCACCGATGGTGACGTTAGTCTTCTCAACTTTCTCGAGGTCGAGCTGGTTGTCTTCCTTCACATCTTCATCCTTCTTGATGACAGGAGGGGTGAACTTCACTGAGCTCTTCACCTTCTCGACGACTTTCTCAGGCTCCACCTTTACGACTTCCTTCTCGATCTTCTTGGCTTCCTTCTTCTTCTCGTTCAAAGCAGAGAGCTCAATAGCCTGGGTGTTCTCCACCTGACGGTTGGCCTCAATTGTACGAGCGATAGTCAGACCAAGATAAGTAAGAACGCCTGCAGCAATCACTAACAGAATGGCAGCGACATTTCTCTTTGAAGTGTTCTTACGAAGTACATAACCTCCGTATTTCTGGTTTCTTCCTTCAAAGACTATATCCGCCCAATCATGGGATACCAAATCAATTTTTGACATAGTTCTTTCCTTTCCTTAATTAGTGATTATTTGATACCCAACTTACTCAGAAGTTTCTGGTCGTCTTCGTTGATCTTATCGATCACGTAGGTACCAATGCTACAAATCGTCATCTCATCGAGAGCATCCACCATATTCTTATAAGAAGCCTCATCAGTACACTTGATGACGATGGTCATCGTAGGAACCTTGGCTCCGTTAGCCAGCTCACCCTTCTTGATCTTTGACAATTCCTTGTCGTAGATGCTGTCGGGATACTGGGATGGATTCTCCAGCTTCTTCTTGTCCAACTCGGCCTTTGCCCTCATGATCTCGGCAACAGGAGTAGAACCGTCCTCGGTAACGTGCTCAATGAGCACCTTGCGAATACCGTCCTTGCCCCATGTGGTCTCCTTCATACAGGTAGGATCATCATAGTTGGGGATACCATCGATGTGGTAGATCTTGTCATTACCACATACGTAGATGGTAATAGTCTGAGAAGCCTTTGACTCGTTCTTCTGATTGTCTTGCAGATTCTTATCGTTACTCGGCATGGTCAGGTTCATCGTCTGCGGTTTGGCAAGAGATGTACAGAGCATGAAGAACGTGATAAGAAGCATCATCATATCCACCATTGGCGTGAAGTCAACGCGGACATTCATCTTTTTCTGCTTGCTTTCCTTTTTCTTTGCCATGACTTAATCCTCCGAGTTAGTTTTGTAAGACGTAATCAGGTAGTAACGGTTGCGGTTCATATCCTGTAACTCAGACATCATCTTCTTGATGGTCTTGTACGGGGTATCTGAATCGGCCTTGATGGCCAGCTTCATGTCCTCACCGTTCGCATCATAAGCTGCCGTCACCCAGTCCTGGAACTCGCTCATACCACCATTCACACTGTCGGTAGGAATACCGCGTGTCTGCTGGAAGTCGTTGAGCTTTTCATTAGGCTGGTTGAGGAACTCACTCAAATCCTTCATCGCGACACCGATATTAGCGGAGCCACGACCATTCTCCAGCTGCTGTCCTGTCAGGCTGATACCATATTTGGCAGCCATGTCGCTCAGCAGGGCCTCCTGCTTCTGCGGCGTGTCCAAGCCGACAAAGACTTTTCCTTCTTTGTCAACGAGAACCGTCAGGACATTGGTCTCTGGAACCTTGATCTCCGATACTGACATAGGGGTCATCACCTTGACTGCCTCATTCTTGACGAACGTAGATGTCATCATGAAGAAGGTCAGCAAGAGGACCATCACGTCAGACATAGGAGTCATGTCTATCCAGACGTCCGATTTCTTAACTTTTACTTTACCCATAATTGATAAATGTTTTAAAAGGGTTAGCAAAAATTAAGCCTCATCCTTGTGGTTGTCTGCGTAGGTCTGGGCGATGGTGTAGTTAACCTCGTCGAGAGCGTAAGTAAGCTTGTCGATCTTGTTGGTGTAATAGTTATAGGCGATCACAGCACCCCATGATGTCAAAATACCAGATGCGGTGTTCACAAGGGCCTCAGAAATACCTTGAGACAGAGCGAGTGAGTCACCACCACCACCGGCTGCCAGAGCGGCGAATGAACGGATCATACCAACCACAGTACCGAACAGAGCGGTAAGGGTACCCAGAGTAACGATGGTTGCGAGGATAGGCATGTTCATCTGCAGAGTCGGCATCTCGAGCTGTGTAGCCTCGTCGTAAGCTGCCTGGATCTTAGCGATCTTCTCTTCCTTGTTCATACCAGTGGTCTCTTCCATCTTCTTGTAAGTTGCAAGTGTAGCACCGATCACGTTAGCAACAGAACCCTTCTGCTCGTCGCAGAGCTTCTGAGCCTTTGCGAAATCGTTAGCCTTCAGAGCGGCCTTGATGTTAGTCACGAACTTGGGGAGCTTGCCCTTACCAAATGCAGTGCGGAGAGCGAGCCAGCGCTCGATGCTCAGTGCGATAACGGTGAACAGCAATGTGATGATCACAGGCACCACGATACCACCTTTGTACACGAGACCTAAGAGGCTACCGTCCTTAACGGCGTTCTCAGGATTACCGTCAACGAAGTTTGCCGGGTTACCGAGCACGAATTTGTAGAAACATACAGCCAAAATGAAACAGATAACAATGATCCAAATAGCTGCTTGAACTCCCTGGAATCCTGACTTTTTCTTAGGATTCGCTGCTTTTGCTTGTGTAGTTGCCATAATTTTGAATTAAATTTTAGTTATTAAAAAATTAAGTTTAAAATTCTCTTTTTTTAATCCTCAGGGCCTTCCCAATAAGACCACCCTGCCGAAATTGTCACATAGACTTGGCAAAGATAGCAATAAAACGAGAACTAGCCGAACAATTAAGAAGATTTAACTACGGATTTTTGATTTCTTTGTCCTTATACCTTCCTATGGAAGTACTATGGAGTGTCCTTATTTCAGTTTTGACAAACAGGATTTGATCCTCTTCATGGCCTCGCGGATATTGTCGTCGCTGGTGGCATAGCTCATACGGAAACACTCGGGGTCTCCGAAGGCATCGCCTCCTACTGTGGCAACATGCCCTTCTTCCAACAGGTACATGGCCAGGTCTGACGAGGTATTGATCACTCTCTTTCCATCGGTCTTCCCAAAGAAACTGCTACATTTGGGGAACAGGTAGAAGGCTCCCTGCGGCACATTTACTTCCAGTCCGGGGATGTCTTTCGCCAGTTCCACAATCAGGTTACGGCGGCGTTCAAAGGCAATTCGCATGTCTTCAACGCATTGCTGCGAAGCCACATAGGCTTCTTCAGCTGCTTTCTGACTCACGCTGCACGGTCCGCTGGTATATTGTCCCTGGAGCTTGTTAAGACCCTTGACGATCCATTCAGGAGCAGCGGCGAAACCGATGCGCCATCCAGTCATGGCGTATGCCTTACTCACTCCGTTGATGATGATGGAGCGCTCTTTCATACCCGGAATGGATGCGATGCTGGCATGCTTACCCGTATAGTTGATATGCTCGTAAATCTCATCGGCCAATACGAAGAGGTCATCATGCTTGAGAATCACTTCGGCAAGAGCTGCCAGTTCCTCTGCGGTGTAAACACTTCCTGTAGGATTACTCGGAGAGCAGAGTATCAGCATACGTGTCTTGGGCGTAATGGCTTTCTCCAGTTGCTGGGCAGTCATCTTGAAGTCCTGCTCAAATCCGGCAGGTACGATAACAGGATTACCTCCAGCCAGTTTTACCATCTGCGGATAGCTCACCCAGTATGGGGCGGGTATGATTACCTCATCACCGTCGTCCACCAAGGCCAGAACAGCGTTGCATACGCATTGCTTGGCACCATTGCTGACAGATATCTCGGCAGCCGTATAGTCGAGACCATTCTCGTTCTTCAGCTTGGCAACGATGGCCTTGCGCAGATCAGGATAGCCTGCCACGGGGGAATACTTGGAGTAGTTGTTGTCGATAGCCTGTTTGGCAGCAGTCTTGATATGGTCGGGTGTGTTGAAGTCTGGTTCTCCCACACTCATATTGATCACATCGATGCCTTGGGCTTTCATCTCGCTGCTCTTCTGAGACATGGCCAGCGTAGCTGACGCTGCGAGCCTGTTTAGGCGACTGGATAATTGAGCCATATTAACGTATTCTAATAAATTCGTGCAAAAGTAATCAATTTATTCGTGAAAAACGAAAGAAAGTGACATTTTTTTAATTAAAGATGCAGAATATGTCCCATTCTGTCTTTCTTCGTCTTCAAATAGCGAAGGTTGTATTCGTTGGGCTTTACTTCGATGGGGACATTCTCTACAATCTCCAAGCCATATGCCTCTAATCCTACGCGCTTTACGGGATTATTGGTAAGCAGGCGCATCTTTCTAACACCCAGCTTGGCCAGGATCTGAGCTCCGCAGCCATAATCGCGTTCGTCGGGCTTGAATCCCAGGTGCACATTGGCCTCCACGGTGTCCAGTCCTTCCTCCTGCAGCTTATAGGCAGCAATCTTGTTCATCAGTCCGATACCCCTTCCTTCCTGCTGCATATATACCACCACGCCCTTTCCTTCCTTGTCAATCATCTGCATGGCCTTGTGGAGTTGCTCGCCGCAATCGCAGCGCATACTGCCGAGGATATCACCGGTGGCACACGAAGAGTGAACGCGTACCATAATGGGCTCTCCCTCTTGCCATTCCCCTTTGATCAAGGCGAAGTGTTCCAGACCGTTACTGATCTGTCTGAACGGTATCAACCGGAAATGTCCGTAGGCGGTAGGCATATCCACCTCTTCGCCCATCTCTACCAGTGAGTCTTGTTTCAGTCGGTAGGCTATCATGTCCTTGATGGTGATGATCTTCATGTTGTGCTGACGGGCAAACGCCATCAGTTGGGGCATGCGAGCCATCGAGCCATCTTCGTTCATGATTTCCATGAGGGCACCAGCAGGGTATAGACCGGCCATCTTACAAAGGTCGATAGCCGCTTCTGTATGTCCGCTTCGTTTCAACACGCCATTCTCCTGGGCATAGAGCGGATTGACATGCCCTGGTCTGCCGAATGTCTGCGGCGTGGATGTGGGATCGGCCAAGGCACGGATGGTTGCAGCGCGGTCGTGAGCCGATACGCCTGTTGTGCATCCTTCGAGCTTGTCAACGGTAATGGTGAAGGGGGTACCTAAAACGGAGGTGTTCTCCACCACCTGGTGGGGCAGATCGAGTTCTTCACATCGTGAGATGGTGATAGGTGCGCAGAGGATACCCCGCGCTTCCTTCAGCATGAAGTTCACCATCTCGGGGGTGATTTTCTCTGCCGCGCAGATCAAGTCACCTTCGTTCTCACGGTCCTCATCATCCACCACGATGACGAATTTCCCGTCTCTGATATCTTGAATCGCTTCGTCTATACTATTGAGTTTCCAATCGTCCATGTCTTATACCTTATTATATATATCATTCAGTGCGGATCATATCATGGATCCTGTTCACGATTTTCGTACTTGTCTGCTTGATAGTCTTCAGGTCTCTATAAAGTCGTAGTCGGAACGACCACATTCTCAGGTAGAGGAAGAGACCTACAGGGATGATGATTGCTGCTACAATGTTCATCCAGCGGTGCTCAAAAGGTCGTGTATGTGCCTTTGTAGATACTACCGGGAAGTTGTTCAGCTCTGTCATAATCACCTTGTCGCGGGTATTGGCCAGATCGTCGATCACCATCTCCATCTCGTCGCTGATACGCTCAATCTCATGGTCGGGCTCATACTTAAAGAACACCTTGATGGGATTCGGCAGGCGATAGAGCTTGTGTTGATGTGCATACGTCGTGATCTCTTCATTGATACGAGTCAGTTTCTCTGCATCCTCCCTATAATGAGGATCTTCGATGATCACCTCCTTGGCTGTAACATGCCGTTTCAGTCGTAAGCCCAGCATCTTCATAGCGAAGGTGCGATAGAGGTCGAGGTTGAACACCACCGAGTCGTTGTTCGCCTTATAGGTGAAGAACACGGCCATAGGCGCCAGTACGGCTGTGGCGATACCCTTACCGAACCAGATGGCCCATATACCGCGACGCGACATCTGGTATCCTGTATTGTCGAGGATATAGTAGATGATGAATACCAATACTGAGATGATGACGGGAATACCCAGTCCTCCTTTCCGGATGATGGCTCCCAAGGGGGCTCCGATGAAGAAGAACAGCAGACAGGAGAGCGACAGCGTGAACTTATCGATGGCCCAGATATGATGCTGGCGTATAACCCTGTCACCTTCAGATGTGATAAGGGATTTGAATTCCATGTTCGACTTCTCCGTCAGAATCCTGCCTCGCGATATCGACATGGCCCGTTGACGTTCGTCGGATGACAGTTTATTGATGACCGTATCGATGTTGAAGGTCTTGGTGCCCGCCATCTTGAGGGCCCTCAGCGAGTCGCTTTTCGACAGGTTACCAGGTGCGTAGAAGGCGCGTTTCACGTCGTTGTAGAAAGCTCTGCCGATACTGTCGTACTCATGGTTCAGTGAATCCACGTCACTCCATATCTGCTTCAGACTCTTTCCACGGGCGTCGTTGGCCAAGACACCGGCATCAGCGATGTTGAAATCCGCATCGAAATCCAGTACGATACGCTTCTGGGCAAAGGTCTCACGACGATAGGGAACGGTGAGTCCTGTGGCTTTCATGTTCTCGAACCACTCACCGCTGTATAGGGTTAACAGCAGGTGCTTCTTCTCAGCCGTACTCTGCAGCATACCCGAGTCGGCCAGGATGATGGCCGCATCTTCGAAACTGTCGGTCATACGGTAGATCATCATACCGTAGAGCATACCGGTCTGCGTATCCTTCTTCTGCACGTACAGGTTCGTCTTGGGGATACCGTCGTAGAATATTCCTTCGGGAATCTCCAGTTCCGGACTCTTCTGCTTCATGGATATCAGCAGTTGGGCAAACGATTTGTTTGCCTGCGGACCGATCACGTTCTGGAAATAGAACGAACCCAGCATAATGAGAACCGAAAGGAAGATCAGGGAACGGAACGACTGCAATAGGGATATTCCTGCCGCCTTGATGGCTGTGAGCTCACTACTTTCACCCAAGTTTCCGTAGGTGATCAACGATGAAAGAAGGATGGCAAGCGGCAGAGCCTGTGGTATCAGCATCAGACTCATATACCAGAAGAACTGTGCCATCACCTCCATCGACAGTCCTTTGCCGATGAGTTCTTCGATATAACGCCAAAGAAACTGCATCATGAGTACGAACAGACTGACGAAGAACGTACCCACAAATAGCAGACAGAACTGCTTCGTGATGAAGATGTCGAGTTTCTTGATTCTGAACATATAATACCTTACACACTAATACGGGGTGCAAAGTTACGGATAAACGAGCAAAATGCAAAAGGAAAGTTTACTTTTCTTTTCATTTTCGAGTGAAAGTAACTTCGCTACGAAGTGGCAAAGTTACGATTAAGTGAGCGAAAAACCAAATTTATTTGGGTTTTTCCGAACGTGAGTAACTTCGGCGCAGCCAAAGTTACGGATAAACGAGCGCAAACCTAACCAAATTTATTTGGGTTTTTCCGAGTGATAGTAACTTCGGCGCAGCCAAAGTTCCTACAAACCTGTGGTATGGTGCAGCCTTTCCAGGTTACTCTCCCAGATGGTCTCCAAGCTCTCAACATCTTCCGGCAGGGCATGGTCCGTGATAATCAGGATATAGTCACCTGTGATATCACTTTTCTCTATGCGCAGTTCCCAGAAATCCTCCGAGGAATCATTCTCCCAGGAATAACGGATATATTCACCTCGGGCTTCTTCCACTACTGAGGCTGTTCTGATTTCGTGGTGGCTCCACACTTCTCCCCATGTGAACTGCAGCTGGTCGCCATTCCTTTCCACCTCGTTGGCAATCCATTTTGCCAGTCCCTCAGGCGTACTCAGCAAGGGCCAGATGATATTTGCACTTTTGCATCTTAACTCTTTTTCAATGCTAAATCTTCGTTTCTCCATAAGCTGGCTATTTCGCTAACTCAATTGTCGCATTTCCCAACTTCCCCTCCTTGTTCTTGATGTTCTTTACTTACGAAAGTTGTATTTTGCTAACTTGTTGGCAAATTTACAAAAAAAATCGGGATATCGGAAAATTATTCTCAATTATTTTTGGCCATTTAAATATTTTATGTACCTTTGCACCCGCAAAACGAGTTAAGGACACTTGTTGGCGGGGTAGCTCAGCTGGTTAGAGCGTCGGATTCATAATCCGGAGGTCGTGGGATCGTGACCCACCCCCGCTACTTCATGCGGAGAGTCGGAAGGCTTTCCGCATGTTGTTTTTACATGTGAAAACCTTGCTCCATGAAATGGAGTAATGCGGGTTTTGTGAATGAAGAAAATGGGGGAAGGGTAGGGACGATCGGGTTCGAACCGATGACCTCTTCAATGTGACTGAAGCGCTCTAAACCAGCTGAGCTACGCCCCTGAAGTTTTGCGGATGCAAAGGTAGTACAAATCAAGCAGACCGCCAAACTTTTTCAGCAAAAAAAAACGCTGGTGGTTTGATTTGTGATAAATTAATAGCCCATTAGGAAAATTTTACGGGATTTTCTTCGGGACATTCACTTAATTTTTGTAATTTTGCACCCCTATAGTAATGTATAATAAAGATATGGCTGGAACAAAGAAAATCAAGACCGCATTGGTATCGGTATTCCACAAGGATGGATTAGATGAACTGCTCGCCAAACTGAATGCAGAGGGCGTGAAGTTCTTGTCAACAGGAGGAACTCAGAAGTTTATTGAATCGCTGGGCTACGAGTGTCAGACCGTAGAGAGTGTAACTACCTATCCCTCTATTCTGGGAGGTAGAGTGAAGACTTTGCACCCGAAGGTGTTCGGAGGTATTTTGGCTCGTCGTGACAACGAGGGCGACCAGGCTCAGATGAAGGAGTATGAAATTCCTTCCATCGACCTTGTCATTGTTGACCTCTATCCTTTTGAGCAGACAGTGGCCAGTGGTGCCAGCGAAGCTGATATCATTGAGAAAATCGATATCGGTGGTATCTCACTCATCCGTGCTGGAGCCAAGAATTTCAAGGATGTGGTTATCGTTCCCAGCAAGGCAGAATACAGCGTACTGCTGGATATCCTCAACAAGAAAGGGGCTGAAACCGATATCGAAGATCGTAAGATGTTTGCCACAAGGGCTTTTGGCGTGAGCAGCCACTACGATACAGCCATTCACAATTGGTTTGTTTCAGCGAAATAATAATCTAGTATTACTAGTATTTCTAGTTCAACTAGCAAAGAAATAAAATAGAGAATATGGGATTTTTTTCATTTATTCAGGAAATTGCAATGGACCTTGGTACGGCCAACACGATCATCATCAGTGATGATAAGATTGTGGTGGACGAACCTTCTGTAGTTGCCCTCGACCGTCGTACCGACAAGATGATTGCCGTTGGCGAGAAGGCAAAGATGATGTATGAAAAGGAGAACCCGGGCATTCGTACGATTCGCCCGTTGCGTGACGGTGTGATTGCCGACTTCACCGCTTGCGAGCAGATGATGCGCGGTCTTATCAAGATGGTTCACTCCGGATCACGCCTTTTCAGTTCTTCCCTCAGGATGGTCATTGGTGTACCCTCCGGATCAACCGAGGTGGAGCTTCGTGCTGTACGTGACAGTGCTGAGCATGCCGGTGGACGTGATGTGTATCTGATCTTTGAGCCGATGGCAGCAGCTATCGGTATCGGTCTCGACGTTGAGGCTCCGGAAGGAAACATGATCGTGGATATCGGTGGTGGTACCACAGAGATTGCCGTGATTTCTCTCGGAGGTATCGTGGCCAACAACTCCATCAAGGTGGCAGGTGATGATCTGACAGCCGATATCCAGGAATATATGTCACGTCAGCATAACGTAAAGGTATCTGAGCGTATGGCTGAGCGTATCAAGATTGGTGTAGGTTCTGCCTTGACTGATCTCGGTGAAGAAGGACCGGAAGATTTTGTCGTTGTGGGTCCGAACCGTATCACTGCTCTACCCATGGAGGTGCCTGTATGCTATCAGGAGATTGCCCATTGTCTGGATAAGACCGTGGCACGCATCGAGACGGCTGTGCTCAACGCTTTGGAGAGCACTCCTCCTGAACTGTATGCCGACATCGTGAAGAACGGTATCTACCTGACAGGTGGTGGTGCCTTGCTTCGCGGTCTGGACAAGCGTTTGTCCGACAAGATCAACATCCGTTTCATCGTAGCCGAGGATCCGCTCCATTGCGTAGCGAAGGGAGCTGGTATCGCCTTGAACAATGTTGATCGCTTCTCATTCCTGATGCGATAAACACGATAACGGGGGGAGATACATGCGGAATCTGCTGGCGTTCATCGCGAAATATAACCATTGGTTTCTCTTCGTCATCCTGGAGGTGATCTGTGTGGTACTGCTGTTCCGTTATAACAGCTACCAGGGCAGCGTATTCTTCTCATCGGCCAACGTGGCGGTTGGGAAGGTGTACGAGTTCGATGCACAGGCTAAATCCTTCTTCAGTCTGACGAAGGTGAACGAGCAGTTGACGCAACGTAACTTGTATCTGGAAGAGCAGGTGAAGGAACTGAACGAGCGTATGGTGGAGCTAACCAACGATACGAACTACACCAAACGCAGTCAGTTGGAGATGCTTAGCAGCTACAAGTTGATTCCCGCTAAGGTAGTCACCAATTCAATCAATCAACGCGATAACCTCATCACGCTCGACAAGGGCAGTGATGATGGTGTCCGCGTGGATATGGGCGTGGCCTGCGGCAATGGCGTGGTAGGCATTGTCTATATGGTATCGAAGAAATACTGTGTGGTGATACCCGTACTGAACAGTCATTCCAACATCAGTGTGACTGTCGATAAGCGTGGCTATTTCGGTTATTTGCACTGGTTAGGAAGACGTCCTGACAAGGCTTACGTGAACGATATTCCCTTGCATGCCAAGGTGCTGCCTGGCGATCAGGTTGTAACCAGCGGCTATTCCAGCATCTTCCCTCCGGGAATGCAGGTGGGTAAGGTGCTGTATGTGTTTAAGTCGCTTGATGGTCTGTCCCTGCAGTTGCAGGTCCGACTGAGCACGGATTTCAGTACCCTTCGTGATGTGTGCATCATCGATGATGCGAAGATGAAGGAACGTATTGACCTGATGCGTGCTGCTCAGGATTCCATCAAGCCCAGAAACTAAAGCTGTCATGAATACGGAGATACTGAAACGACTGTTGGCTTTCGTGCTGCTGTGCCTCGTTCAGGCGCTGATACTGAACCGTATCCGTTTGTTTGGCTTTGCAACACCGCTGCTACCTGTGTATTTCGTCATCACCTTCCATCGCGGATATCCCAAGTGGGCTATCCTTACTTGGAGTTTCCTTTTGGGCTTGTGCCTTGACAGCTTCTCGAACACCCCTGGTGTGGCGGCAGCATCCATGACCTTAGTAGCTCTGCTGCAGCCCTATCTTCTTGAGCCTTTTGTTCCCCGTGACAGTACCGACGATTTGAAGGTGTCAGTCCGCTCATTGGGGTGGGGGAAGTTCGCTTCCCTGTCATTCCTCCTTATCGTGATCTATGTCGCGGTGTTCTTCACCCTGGAGGCATTCAGCTTCTACAACTGGCAGCAGTGGCTGATGTGCATCGGTGGTAGCACCGCCATGACCTATCTGTTTATTCTGGTGATTGAGAACCTGAGGAGCAAGTGATGAAAGGCGACTACGGACTGGATAAACGGCAGTATGTGATTGGTGGCGTGGCTGTATTGATTATAGTCATCTACCTGATCCGTCTGTTCACACTCCAGATCCTGAGCGACGACTATAAGAAAAACGCAGATAGTAATGCTTTCCTGAAGAAGATTGAGTTCCCGGCACGAGGTGTGATGCGTGATCGTCATGGCGACCTTCTTGTATATAACCAGAACGCCTACGACCTGATGGTGGTGATGAACGAACAGAAAGACCGTATCGACACCATGGAGTTCTGTAAGACGTTGGGTATCACCAAGGAGGATTATATCAAGCGCATGGAAGAGATCAAGGACCGTAACAAGAACCCTGGCTACTCCCGCTTTACCCAGCAGCTATTCATGAGTCAGCTGTCAGAAGAGGATTTCCGTATCTTCCAGGAAAAGATGTTCCGCTTCCCCGGCTTCTATGTCCAACACCGAACCCTTCGTCAGTATGTCTATCCCTATGCCGCACACCTTTTGGGCGATGTGGCCGAGGTGTCTCCCAGTGATATCGAGAAAGACGATTACTACCAGGCAGGCGACTATATCGGTAAGCAGGGCATTGAGCGTTCGTATGAACAGGAGTTGCGCGGCGAGAAAGGTGTGCAGATATTACTTCGCGATGCCCATGGTAGAATCAAAGGCCGCTATCAAGACGGTGCCCTGGATACCAAGCCAAAGTCGGGTAAGTCGTTGGAACTGAGTATTGACATCAACCTCCAGGCTTTAGGTGAACGGCTGATGGAAGGGAAGATGGGTAGTATCGTGGCGATAGAGCCCGAAACAGGTGAGGTACTGTGTATGGTATCGGCTCCTACCTTCGATCCAAGGATGATGGTGGGTAAACAGCGCGGAAAGAACCATCATGAACTGATGAAGGACCCGTGGAAGCCCTTGCTGAATCGTGCCATCATGGGTGCCTATCCGCCGGGATCTACTTTCAAGACCTCACAGGGTCTGACCTTTCTCTCCGAGGGTATTATCCATCCGAAGAACACCGCCTACTCTTGTCATCGAGGCTTTTATTACAAAGGTCTGCACGTAGGCTGCCACGGTCATGCCTCTCCTCTCTCCTTGGTACCCGCCATCAGTACCTCGTGCAACGGCTATTTCTGTTGGGGATTGTACCACATGCTGGGTAACCGACAGAAGTACAAGAATGTGCAGGAGGCCATGAATACGTGGCGCGACTATATGAAGAGCATGGGCTTTGGCTATCCCCTTGGCATCGATCTGCCCGGAGAGAAGCGTGGTATGATTCCTAATGCCGACTATTACGATAAATACCTCTCAAAAGGGTGGAGCGGACTGAGTGTCATCAGTATCTCCATCGGTCAGGGTGAGGTAACGCTCACACCGCTGCAGATTGCCAACCTGGGTGCTACCATTGCCAACCGCGGCTATTACATCACGCCGCATGTGGTGCGCAAGGTGGAGGGCGAGCCCTTGAAGAAGGAGTTCACCGAGAAGCATTTCACCATGGCCAACCGTACGGCATATGATTATATCGTACAGGGTATGCGTGCTTCAGTACTGGGCGGTACCTGTAAGCACCTGAACCGTGGCGATATCATTATCTGTGGTAAGACCGGTACGGCGCAGAACCGCGGTCGCGACCACTCGGTATTCATGGGCTTTGCCCCGATGGACAAACCGAAGATTGCCATAGCCGTATATGTGGAGAATGGTGGTTTCGGTGCCGACTTCGGTGTGCCTATCGGAGGTCTGATGATTGAACAGTATCTGCACGGAAAGCTCTCACCTGGCTCTGAGGCCCGGGCAGCAGCATTCCAACATAGAAGAATTGCTTATGGCAGCACAAGTAGATAAACAACCCAGCGTACTTCGTTCCATCGATTGGTTAACGATTGCGATATACCTGGCACTCCTCGTGTTCGGGTGGGTCAGCGTGTGCGGTGCCAGCTACACCTATGGCGATACCGATATCTTCAGTCTCGATTCCCGTTCGGGTATGCAGATTGTATGGATCGGTACGTCTATCGTACTCGGCTTCATCCTGCTGATGCTCGATGACCGTCTCTACGAGTATGTGGCATACCTGCTTTACGGACTGATGATCATCGCCCTCATTGCCACCATCTTCAATCCTCATGAGATCAAAGGATCGCGATCGTGGCTCGTATTGGGTCCTGTTCATATCCAGCCGGCAGAGTTCTCGAAGTTCGTCACGGCCCTTGCCTTGGCGAAGCTGATGAGCACCTATGGCTTCTCGCTGAATAAGATGAAGGATTTCGCCTTGGCGGTGGGTATGCTATTGTTACCGATGCTGTGCATCGTCTTACAGAAGGAAACGGGTTCGGCACTGGTCTATCTCGCCTTCTCCCTGATGCTCTACCGTGAAGGTATGCCGGGAAGTATCCTGTTTACTGCCGTGGCTATGGTCATCTACTTCGTGGTGGGTATCCGTTTTGAGGAGGTGATGTTATGGGATACCCCCACCTCGGTGGGTAAGTTCTCCGTACTGGTCATGGTACAGTTGTTCACGGCCGGTATGCTGTATGTCTATCTGCGCAACAAGAAACAGTTCTGGCATATCATTGCCTACACTATTGGTATTACCATCTTAGCACTTTTGTTCTCCAAGTATGTCATCCCGTTCGATATCGTCTGGCTGCAGATGGCGCTCACGGCGGGAATGATCGGTTATCTGATTTACCTCGGACTGAGTACGCGCATACGTACCTATTATTTTATAGCCCTGTTTGCCATCGGCTCGGTGGCGTTGTTCAACCTATCAGATCACATCCTGAACAATACGCTGGAGCCGCATCAGCGCACCCGTATCAACGTATTGCTGGGTATCGACAAGGATATCAAGAAGACGGGATATAACGTGCACCAGAGTCAGATTGCCATCGGCTCAGGTGGTATCACGGGAAAAGGTTTCCTGAATGGTACGCAGACCAAGTTGAAGTTCGTACCTGAGCAGGATACCGACTTTATCTTCTGCACCGTTGGTGAGGAGGAAGGATTCGTGGGCTGTGCGGTTGTGCTGCTGCTTTTCCTGGCATTGATTCTCAGGCTCATCAAGTTGTCCGAACGACAACCGTTCAAGTTTGGAAGGGTATATGGCTATTGCGTGCTGGGCATATTCCTCTTCCACGTGTTTATTAACGTGGGTATGGTGTTGGGCTTAACTCCTGTAATCGGTATCCCCTTGCCGTTCTTCAGCTATGGAGGCTCCTCCCTGTGGGGCTTCACCTTACTACTGTTCATTTTCCTCCGCATCGATGCAGGAAGGAATCTGGTACGCACCTAACGTTTCTTGGTCATCTTAAACCCGATGTCGGAGATTCCAAGTAGAATCTCTCTCTTCATGGCATGACGGATGGTTACTGCCAATGAGTCGCCACGCCGTAGGTCGAGGTTGCGCAACGGGAAATCGTATTGCGAATAGCTCACCGCCTGTCCGCGAAGGTTATCATCGGGTAGGAACTGGCAACGCAGCGTATCCCTATGGAAACGGAAACCGGGCAGGATACGTTGCTCCACCACCAACGACAGACTGGTGAAGGGGTAGTTTCTGTTGATTCTTAATCCTATTGTTTCTTGGAACGAACCTGAGTCGCGTAACGGTGAAACGGAATAGAACAAGGTATCGTTCTTCTCCCACCCATTCAGGGGTGTATGCTCGTAGCTGTCATAGACGGTATTCTCTTCACATGCAGAAACCACGACTGTGGCAAAAGCCACAGTCATCAGTATCATAAAAAGGTGATAGGAATGTCTCATGACGGTTTCTTCTGCTCCTTGTTGTCCTTGCCTTCTCTGCCTTGAGAACCACCCTGACGGTTTCCCTTGTTCCCGTTCTCGGGTCCCTTCGGTTTAGCGTTCTGCGTGTTCTTGCCCTGACGGTTCTTCCCCTTCTTCTTTTTCTTGCTCTTGTCGAAACGGGCGATATTCTCGCCTGCCAGCAGGTCGATAGGATGAGAAGCCGCCTTCTGCTCGTGGTCGTCGGTGAGCGATACGGGTTTCTCACCCCGTTTGTTCATCTCCACGATCTCCATGGCGCGTTCGGCCGAGATGGTCTCCAGGTTAGCTGCGAGACGCTTGTCGGTAGAGTAGGTAACCATTCCAGCAAGGGCATCGGCCTTGAATACATAGTAGTCGCTGTCTTGTGTCTGCAGCACCACTTCCTTACCCGGTAGCTTCTTCCCTGCTTCGATGTAGTTGTCCACCTCGTAGTTCAGACAGCATTTCAGCTTGGCGCACATACCCGCCAGCTTCTGCGGATTCAGTGATATATCTTGGAAGCGGGCAGCGTTGGTGCTCACGCTCACGAAGTTCTTCATCCATGTGGCACAGCAGAGCTCTCTTCCGCAAGGACCCGTACCACCGATGCGTCCCGCCTCCTGTCGTGCACCAATCTGTTTCATCTCGATGCGTACATGGAAGGTGGCGGCAAGGTCTTTGATCAGCTGACGGAAGTCCACACGCTCGTCGGCGATGTAGTAGAAGATAGCTTTGTTGCCGTCGCCTTGATACTCCACGTCACCAATCTTCATGTCCAGACCGAGGTCCTTGGCAATCTGTCGGCTCTGTATCATCGTACCGTGCTCCCTTTTCTTGGCCTCGTGGTATTTGTCCATGTCCACCGGCTTGGCCAGTCGATACACACGCTTGATGTCGTCGGCTGATTTCAGGTTCGCCTTTTTGATCTGCAGCTTAACCAGTCTGCCGGTCAGTGTCACCACGCCGATGTCGTGACCTGGATTAGCCTCCACGGCTACCACGTCGCCCTTCTTTAGGTCGAGGTTGTTCACGTTATGGTAGTATCCTTTGCGGGTGTTCTTGAACTGCACCTCCACCAAGTCGGTACTCTCCTGATTGCCCGGCACGTCGGCCAGCCAGTCGTAGGTGTTCAGCTGACGGTCTTGGCGTCCGCATGCCTTTTTGCATAGGCCGCGGTCGCATCCCGTGCTGATCTTGTATTTCAAGTTTTTATAATCCATTTCAAATTCTCAATTTTCAATTCTCAATTTTCAATTTTTCAACAGCATGATCACCTTCAGCGCCATGTCGAAGAACACGATACGGGGGTTCGCATTCTGAGCGATGTCCCGGATGATCCTTGTGAACAGCTCCGAGAGTTCCACCACGTTCTCTTCGTTGATGAACCGTGCGAAGTTCTTGGCGAAATCCTCTTCCTCTTGCGTCATATACACCAGATCAGGATTCTGGAAGTTATACATGAAGTTCTCGCGGACGAGTCTGAGAAAATAGGTCATCATCCTCTTTTGTTTCTCGCGCCCGAAGCCCGCAACGGTCTCACTCCATTGCTTCAGCTCCTTGATGTTCCGCAGGTAGGCCAGTCGCATCAGTGTGACGAACATATCCAGGAACAACCGGTTCTCGTTTCCCGCATCCAGTTCCTCCAACGCTTTCAGCCAGTCGCCATTCGCCACGCGGGCAATGCGGTGAGCTGTCGGCTCATTGATGCCCCGTCGTTCCACGAGCGCTTGCTTGATGGCCTCCGTGGCAGTCTTCTTCATATCGATGCGCTGTGTCCTGCTGCGGATGGTCTCCAGCAGCTTCTCCGGCTCCTCGCTCACCATCAGGAACACCGTCTGTTGTGGCGGTTCCTCGATGATTTTCAGTAGCTTGTTCGCGCATTCGCCGTTCATGCGTTCCGGTAGCCAGATGATGCTCACCTTATAGCCGCCCTGACTGGATTTCAGTGACAGCTTACGGATGATGTCATCGCTCTCGCTGGCATAGATGATAGCCTGCTGGTTGGCGGCTTTCATGCGACTGAGCCACTGGTCGATCGAGAAGTACGGTCCTTCCATCAGCATCGCATGCCACTCCTTGGCGAAGTCATCGCTCACCATCTTATGGTCGGCACTGGTACCCGTGGGTCTGATAACCGGGAACGTGAAGTGCAGGTCGGGATGTTGCCATTGCGCCAGCATAGCCTCGGCATTGCGCTTAGCGTTGTCGTTGTTAGCCGTTGAGGTGAGCAGATACGAGGCGAACGCCATGGCCATGGCCATCTTCCCGCAGCCCGCAGGACCGCAGAACAGCAGCGCATGCGGCAGTCGCTTTTCCTCCATCAGCTGCATCAACCGCGCTTTTGTCTCTTCTTGTCCAATTACCTGCTCAAATCCCACAATTTTCAATTCTCAATTTTCAATTTTCAATTATCAACGCAGTTGTTTCACAATCTCCTGTACCGACTCCACCGCCGATACCGTATAGAAGTGGATATTCTGTACCCCATGAGCCGCTAAGTCGCGACACTGCTGCAGTCCCCATTCAATGCCCAGCTGTCGGGCGTCGTCATCGGTCTTGCATTTCACCACCTCCTTGGCCAGTTCCTCGGGGATGTCGCAATGGAACGTCTTAGGCACCATGGTCAGCTGCGACAGCTTCGCAAAGGGCTTCAGTCCGGGTATGATAGGTATGGTAATGCCCATCTCTCGAGCCTTCGCCACGAAGTCAAAATATTTCTGGTTGTCGTAGAACAGCTGCGTCACCGCATACTGTGCCCCCAAGTCCTGCTTCTCCTTCAGATACCGCAGATCCATCTCCAGATTCGGAGCCTCCTCATGCTTCTCAGGATAGCAAGCCACACCGAAGCCAAAAGGAACACCCGGTTGTTTAATCGGTGTACCGTCGAGGAAGAACCCCTCGTTGAACCGCTGCACCTGCTTGATCAGCTCCGTGGTATGCGAATAGCCCCCTTTGATGGGTGTGAACTGCCTGTCCTCCTTGGCCTTGTCGCCTCGGAGCAGCAACAGGTTCTCGATACCTAAGAATTGCAGGTCAATCAGTTCATACTCAATATCTTCGGCCGTGATGCCGCTGCAGATGATATGCGGGATGACGGTGATGCCGTAGCGGTTCTGGATGGCGGCAGCCATGGCAATGGTGCCCGGACGGCGACGGATGCGCTGCCGTTCAAACTGTCCGTTCTCCAGTTCCTTATACACATACTCCGAGTGGTGGGTAGTGATATTGATGAACAATGGGTTGTAATCCTTCAGCAGGTCGATGGTGTTGAACAGTGCTGCCGTACCGCTTCCTTTCAGGGGTGGCAACACCTCGAACGAGAAGCGTTGCTTCCCGCTTTTATCTTGTTTCAGAATTTCTGTTACATTCATTGTTATTAAAGAGGTGAGAGGTGAGAAGCAAGAGGTGAGAGGCAAGAGATTAGTACTATTCTCACTCCACACTCCACACTCCTCATTCCACATTTCTTTGGCAAAGGTACGAATAAGCGAGCACAAAGCAAAATAAAAACATGTTTTTCTTTTGTTTTGTCGAGCGGAAGTACCTTCGGCGTAGCCAGAGGTACTAATTTTTCTTCGTTTTACAATATTTTGCGGGGAAAAGAGTTTATTAAACGTAATTTAATTAGAGAAAGTAATATAATCTTACTAATATGCAACAAAATCAAGCTGGTAGCAAGGCCTACCTTATTTCAATCGTGATGGTCGCCGTACTCGGCGGTCTGCTCTTCGGTTATGACACCGCAGTGATCTCTGGAGCTGAAAAAGGTCTCCAGGCGTTTTTCATGGAAGCCAAGGATTTCTCCTACACCGACGGGTGGCACGGCTTCACCTCTGCTTCGGCCCTCATCGGCTGTATCATCGGCTCTGCCCTCTCAGGCTTCTTAGCCACCAACCTCGGTCGTAAGAAGTCGCTCATCATCGCGGGTATCCTCTTCTTCATCTCCGCTCTGGGCTCTATGGATCCCGAGTTCCTGTTCTTCGAGCATGGCACACCTACCTTCTCGCTGCTCATCATGTTCAACATCTACCGCGTTATCGGTGGTATCGGTGTAGGACTGGCTTCTGCTATCTGTCCGATGTACATCGGTGAGGTGGCTCCGTCGAATATCCGTGGTATGCTCGTCAGCTGGAACCAGTTTGCCATTATCTTCGGTCAGCTGGTGGTGTATTTCGTGAATTTCTTCATCCTGGGCGACCATATCCAGCCGCTGGTGGAGGAGATGGGCAAGGGTCTTGCCGCCATCAACCCCGCCGCACAGTGGACCGTTACCACAGGATGGCGCTATATGTTCGGTTCCGAGGCTGTACCCGCAGGACTCTTTGCCCTGCTCATCTGCTTCGTTCCTGAGACTCCGCGTTACCTGGTGAGCATCAACCAGGACAACAAGGCGCTGGGTATCCTGTCGAAGATCAACGGCAGCGAAAAGGCTGCTCAGATCCTGCAGGATATCAAGGATACCATGACTGTAAGAACCGAGAAGCTCATGACCTACGGTGCTATGTGTATCTTCATCGGTATCATGCTCAGCGTGTTCCAGCAGGCTGTGGGTATCAATGCCGTGCTCTACTACGCTCCGCGTATTTTCGGTGACATGGGTATGGACAACCCGATGATGATCACCGTATTCATGGGTATTATCAATATCCTGTTCACCCTCGTGGCCATCTTCACCGTAGAGAAATGGGGTCGTAAGCCGCTGCTCATCTGGGGTTCATTGGGTATGGCTCTGGGTGCCTTTGGTGTTGCTCTCACCTTCGGACATGCTGGTATGGAGTTCTTCACTGCCGCATCACTGCTGCTCTACTCCGCATCGTTCATGTTCTCTTGGGGTCCCATCACCTGGGTGCTCATCGCCGAGATCTTCCCCAACACCATCCGTGGTGCTGCTGTAGCTATCGCCGTGGCCTTCCAGTGGATCTTCAACTTCATCGTCAGCTCTACCTTCGTACCGATGTTCAACATGCATCTCTCCGAGGGTGACGACTTCGGTCACTGGTTCACTTACGGTCTCTATGGTCTCATCTGCGTCATCGCCGCCATCTTCGTTTGGAAGTTGGTACCGGAGACAAAGGGTAAGACCTTGGAGGACATGACAAAGTTGTGGAAAAATCGCAAATAAAAATAGAGAGGGTTCTTAACAACAAGAACCCTCTTTTTTATTATCAATTTTTCTTTGTAAAGGAATCAATTTTACTCCCTCTTTTTCTTTGGCGCAAAGAAAAGAGGCAAAAGAAACATCCACCCTAACCAAATTTGACTTCGTCGACTTCTGTCGCGACTCGGGAGAGCTTATGCAAGCTTAGCTCTCCACTCGCTGCTCCATCAGTTCCCCCTATATGGGAAGGCTTAACCGCTCCTCCTCGTCGCTCGTTCATTAAGGTAAGCTCGCCCCATCAAAGGGGCGGCTTGTATTTCTTTTCGGCTTACGCCAGGCTCTATATATAACCAACTTTTTCTGTTTTTCCGATTCTTTTCCCGTTTCTTCCGTTATGGAAAAAATAAGCGCCAATCACCATGAGAATCAGATATCTGTGATTTCTGTGGTTTCTGTGTGACCCCCTTTGGCGCAAAAAACACTAGTAGCACTAGTTTCTAGTACTACTAGTTTTCTGTGATTTACCTTTTCCAATGGCGGCCTTTTGTTCCGCATTTCTGTGAGAAACAAAATAATCCTCTGTGAGAACTCTGCGCTCTCAGCGTCTCAGCATGAGAACTACCACCACTTCATCAGCATCCTTAGGAACGCAGTGAGTTCCCCCGCCATTTTTTCGTGCTGCCATATGCTGGGATGCCAGCTGGCGCCATAGTAGAGCTCGCCCGTCTGCGGGGTGAAATCGAAGCGGTACACCTCGTGGTCACCGTTCTTCCGCGCCTCGTCCCTCAGTTCGTTGAGCGTTTTCTGCTGCAGCTCCATCTCCTTACCGTTAAGCATAGAGCCCGTCAGCAGTACGATCTTCGCGTTGGGGTAATGCCCGCGTACGGTCTTCAGGAACTTCCTGTATGCCTCGGTGAACAGCTTGATGTCGAAGTTCGGCGTGGAGAGGTCGTTGGTGCCTAAGTTGATGCACACCAAATCGGGCTGATAGCGAGAGAAATCCCATTGCTCGCGCTTGTCGTTAAACAGCGTGTACTCATACAGTGCCGGCATGTTATCGGGATTACCGGTCCTCGGACCGTTATAGTTCCTGTATATGCCGATACCGCTGCGGGCCACCACCCAGTGCTGCGCATGCAGGTTCCGTGCCGTGATGGCCGCATAGGCGCAGTAGTGGTTCTCTGTCTCATATTCAAACGGGTCACTGCGTTCGATGCTCTCGTTACCATAGCCGCAGGTAATGGAGTTCCCGATGAACTCAATCTTCCGTTGGGGTAGGGCAGGTGGTGGTGCTAATTGCCGTCCCTCGTCGAGGATAAATCCCTTGAACACCGGCTTTAGGTCGAGACCCTCCACGACATACATCAACTTCACCAGATGTCTGCCGTCAGCAAGCGCCGTAGCTACGGTCACCACCGAGTCCTTCGGTGACATGAACCCCACCTTGAACGGTTCCGCCTGATCAATCTGCGCCATAAAATACCCGCTCATGGGCTTAGCCATCACCTTGAGCGATGTGCCTTCGAAACACGCCATGATCTGCGTTCCCGGGTACGAGAACGTGGGAGCATCAGGGTTTGCAAAGCTGATGCGACCGGTATAGACAATCCGTGGGTCGGATGCTTTAATCACTGTTCCCTTCACCGGGATTGTTGTTGAGGCTATGGCGGCAATGGTTGTCATCAAGCAACCAACCACAGCCATCATCCATTTTCTGTTGTGTATCATTGTTTTATATTTTTATCTCTCATCTTTCCTCCTTTTCGAGGAGTTTACTCCCAGAACCTATATTCCACGAACGCCTCCATGGCCTCATAGCAGGCCAATCCCAGCGCATCGTATTTCTTTGCCGTGTCACGGTTACGATCCTCTGCCCTTTGCCAGAACAGTCGTTCGTCGTTACCCAAGAACGGAGCACTCTCCATCTGACTCTGGTGGCGCAGGATGGCGTTGCGTTTCTCGCGCAGCTCCTCAGGACTCATCGGTACGCACATCTCGATGTCGGCCACATCCCATTCCGCCCACGCTCCGCGGTACATCCATACACGGCAGTCGTTTAGCCAGGTAGCTCCCGCCTTCCGTTCCTCGTCGATAGCCGCCAGTACGGCATCGGTGCACTTACGGTGCGTACCATGCGGATCAGCCAAGTCGGCCGCTACGTATATCTGGTGCGGTTTAATCTCCTGTATCAGTGCGATGATGGGCTTCACATCCGCTTCCGTCATCGGTAGCTTCTCAATCCGTCCGCTCTCGTAGAAGGGCAGGTCGAGAAAATGGATATGCTTACTGTCAATACCGTTGTATTCGCAAGCCAGTCGTGCCTCACCCCTCCGTATCAACCCCTTCAGTCGGAGAATCTGTTCCGCATCCACATCACCTTCCTGCTTATTGTTCAGGAACTCCTTCACCCACTTATAGTAGTGCTTGATCACCTCGTCAGAGCCATTGGCGAAGATGGTGTTGAAACCGTTGGTGAAGTGCATGAAACGCCGCACCTCCTCATCACCCACGGCGATGTTCCCCGATGTCTCGTAGGCCACATGCACGTTGTGCCCCTGCTGCATCAGTCGGCGAATGGTTCCTCCCATGGAGATTACATCATCGTCGGGATGTGGCGAGAACACCAGAACCCGCTTGGGGTAGGGGAACGCCCGTTCCGGACGTGTGGAGTCGTCGGCCTCAGGTTTTCCGCCCGGCCATCCCGTGATGGTGTGCTGCAGTTCGTTGAACACCTCGATGTTCACCAATCCTGCCTTCCCATCGAACTGTTCCACGAGATGCATCATTCCATTATCCACATAGTCCTTAGTGGAGAGCTTCAGCAGCGGCTTTCCCACCTTCTCACACAGCGCGATCACCTGTCGACGCAGCGTGTGTACGGGCATTTTGATGTTTGCAGTTAGGTTTAGGTTCATTTTTAATCCTCTTTCATCTCCGAATGCTCCTTCATATAGTCCCTCGGCGACATACCGTAGAACTTCTTGAAAATGGTGGAGAACGAAGCCGCATTACTGAATCCGCAGGCGTACATCACCTCGGTGACGTTCTGATGCTGGTTAGCCAGCAGGTTAGCCGCCTGCTTCAGTCGCAGGTTACGGATAAAGTCGTGCGGTGTCTGGTTCGTCAGCTCCTTCATCTTCCGGTGCAGGTGTACACGACTGATACCCACCTCGTCGGCAATCATGTCCACACTCAGGTCGGAGTTGTTGATATTCTTGTTAATCACGTTCATTACGCGCTCCAGCAGCTTCTCGTCGGGCGACTTCATCTTCACGTCTTCCACCATGTTCTCCTGACTCTCGTTCCCGGTGTACTTGAACCGCATCACCTTGCGGGCTTCAGTCAGGTTAATGATGGTACGTCTGAGAATCTCCATGTTGAACGGCTTCACCAAGTAGGCGTCGGCACCTGTTTCCAAGCCCTGCAGACGGTCCTCGTCGCGGTTCTTGGCGGTGAGCAGCACTACGGGTACATGGTTGGTGTTCACGTTCGCCTTGATGCGCGAACAGAGTGTATTTCCGTCCATCTCGGGCATCATCACGTCGCTGATCACCACATCAGGCACCTGTGTCAGAATCACGGGCAAGGCCTCCTTACCGTTGGTGAATGTCCTCACGGTGTAGTCGCGTTCCAGTTCGGTGCGCAGGTATTCGGCAATCTCGTTGTCATCCTCCACTACCACCACGAACAGATCCTTACGGTTCTGTAGCATCGCCTCCAGTTCGGTGTCCTGCGGCTCCATGATGCTCTCCAGCTCATGCAGCGTCTCCTCGTCCTGCTGACTCTCCATGATCATCTCCTCGGGTTTCAGGTGACTGTTTCCTAAGGGGATGGTCACGGTGAACTCGCAGCCCTTACCGTCGGTGTTGTTCTTCACGCTGATGTTACCGTGGTGCAGCTCCACCAACGACCGTGTCAGGTCGAGTCCGATACCCGTACCGATATTCATGTCGTTCACCGTCGAAGTGGTCTGATAGAAGCGTTCGAAAATCTTCTCCATCTTATCAGCTGGAATACCCTCGCCCGTATCCTTGATAAACAGCTTCGCCTCTTTCTCGTTGTGCTCCATCCTGATTTCCACCTTTCCTCCCGGGGGCGTGAACTTAAAGGCGTTCGACAGTAGGTTCACCACCACCTTGTCGAAGTTCTTGCGGTCGATCCATACCGGCAGACGGTCGGTGTCGTGCACATAGCTCAGTTGGATATTCTTACTGCGGGCCTGCACCTCGAAGAGCGAGTACAGGTCCTGCACGAACGATACGAAGTCGGTCTCGCTCATGCGCATCATCATCTGTCCCTTCTCAATCTTCCGCAGGTCCATCATCTGGTTAATCAGGTGCAGAATACGCTCCGCATTGCGTTGAACGGTCTTATATACCCCGTGGCGGTGCGGATCGGTGTCCTCCTTGATCAGCGACATGATAGGCGTGAGAATCAAGGTCATCGGCGTGCGTATCTCATGACTGATATTCATGAAGAACCGCAGCTTGGCCTCGCTCATCTCCTCGGCATGGATATGCTCCTGCAGGCGCAGGTGAGCCTGTTCCTGGCGGCGGCGGTAGGTAAGATACAGATATGCTCCCAAAGCCAACAGCAGGAAGTAGAGCAGACGGGCCCAGGTGGAGAGATACCACACGGGGTGTATCTTCACCGTAAACTCCTTGATCTCCGATTCGGTGTCGCTGATGATGGCCTTCACGCGGAAACGGTAGGTGCCTGAGGGCATATGACTGAACGTGAGCTCGTGTGTGCCCGGGGGCATGGTAATCCACGGCTCACCGTTAATGCTGTATTCATAGGTGATATGGTCGGGATAGTCGAACGTCAGGGTAGAGAGGTTCAGCGAGAACGAGTTGTCCTGATGGTCCAGCTCGAAGCGGTTCGAGTTGATTACCGTACTGTCGGTGATGACGTAGCTGCCCGACTTCTGTCCTGCGCGCACATCGATGCCGTTGATGCGCATACCGGTGATGTGCACCGAGAACTTCCGCTTGATGGGGTGGAGGTCGGCTGGCTTGAACCAGGTAATACCCTGCATACCGCCGAAGATCAGGTTTCCGTTGTTGTCGGCAAACGATACACCCTCCGAGAACTCATTGTCCTGCAGTCCGTCGTCGGCGAAGTAGTTGATGGTCTTACCCGTCTCAGGGTCCATCTGACTCAGTCCGTGTCCGGTGCTCACCCATATCTTACCCTTGGGTGATATCTCGATACCTGCGATATACTCATCGGCCAGTCCCGACCGCTTGTTATACACCTCTATCTTCCGCGACTTCAGGTCGTAGCAGTATAGTCCTTCGCTCGTTCCTGCCCATATCCTTCCCTTCGCATCCTCCTGGATGGTGTTGATCTGTATGTCGCGGATAATACCGTTGGTGTTGAACACGTTGGTCCAGTTGTTCGAGGGCAGATCAAGACAGGCCAGTCCGATACAGGTGCCCACATACAGGCGCTTGCCGTCGGGCGACAGCTGGAGCTGGGCGATATAGTCGTTCATCAGACAGTTGCTCAGGCTGTCGCTGTTGGTGCTCAGCTGCGACCGGTATGTCCTTTCCTCGTTGTTCTTCAAATCCACGCGCTTCAGTCCGCTGCCCATGCTGCCAATCCACAGCACATCATCTCTTCCTACCACCACGTCAAACACGCTCTCCATCTCGTTCTGCGTCGATGGCAGTCGGTGGTAGGTACCGCTCTGCTTGTCAACCCATCCTGCGCCGTTGCGGTAGGTGCCCACCCAGAGGCGCCCCTTACTGTCTTCGGCCATGCCCAACACCGTTACGGGGGGCTCACCCGGTTGCTCCAGTCGGAAGTGCCGCACCTGCTGGTTATCGGGCGAGATGGCATACAGACCGTCGTTATCGCCGGCCACCCACAGGATTCCGTCGCGGGTCTTCATCACGCACATCACGCAGGCGTCGCCAATGGTGTTCTTCGCACCGATCTTCCTACCTAAGTAGCCAAAGCTGTTCGGACGCACGGGCTGCATATACACACCCTTCTGCAGCAAACCAATCCATAGGTTACCGCTCATGTCCTCTAACACGCTCACGGCCTTGCTCTTGTTCAGGTCGATCTCTGAGCTCACATACGATATGGTGCCCACAGCCCCGTCTTTCACGTTGTATTGCTTCACGCCCTGTCCGTCGCAGCCTAACAGCAGACTGCCGTCGCGTTTCAGGGTAATCGTGGCGATATGGAGCCCTACAGTTGAGGGAATCTGGAAGAACCCTTCGCTGCTATGCGGCTCAAAGCGGTATAAACCGTTGTTACTGCTGCCCACATATACCCGGTTGTTCATATCCACACACACCGATGTCAGCTGCCGCTTCTGGTCTCCCATGTGCATAAACTGTCGTCGGCTGGCCTCGTTGAACATAAACACCCCGTTATCTTCAGTCACCACCCAAAGGCGCTTACCGTTGTCTTCGGCAATGCGGTGCGAGTGTTTCAAGTCGGCAAACACGCCTTCCAGCTGGTGTGCCTTCTTCATGTCGTCGTCCATGCGGTAGATGCCGTAGCCCGAGGTGGTAATCAAGATCTCGCCATTGGTACGTTCTATGATGTCTGTCACAAACGCCGCCACCTTCTGTCCTGAGCGGTCAATCATGGGGATATCGGTAAACCCGCTGCTCTCGTAGCGTTGCAGTGCGTTGGCCATACCTATATATATAGCGCCCTTACGCGTCTGCATGATGCAGTTCACGCTGTTGTTGGCCAGTCCCCTTGATTTCTTAAAGGTGCGGAAGGTGTAACCATCATAAACGTTCAGTCCGTTCAGTGTCGTAATCCAGATACGTCCCTTCTGATCCTGGAACACCTGGTTGATAACGCTGCTCGATAGTTTATCGCTCGTAGTAAAGAGTCTTCCCGTCTGTGCAAACACACCAACGGCAAGAAACAACATAACTATAAATATATTCCGTCTCATGGATGTAGTAAAATTGAATGCTGCAAAGTTATGGAAAAAAAGTCGAATACTTTTATAAATGTTTCATTTTTTTTCGTTTTTGTGTATTTTCCCCCATTTTTGCCCTGTTTTTAATAAAATCTGTCGAAAAAACAAAGAGCATGTAACTTATGATGAAGAAACATATCAAAATAAATCGTAATTTTGCACTCGTTCACAGTTCTTGAGAAATCATAAACTTGTGATCAGTAGTAAAATTGTTATAGATTCTACTGGGGGGGCAATGTCGTGAGACATTGCTCCTTATTTTTTGTTTACCCCACGAAACAAATAGAAACAAAAAAAGTGTGCCAATGACTGTCTCAATCATGGCACACCCCGCGTTCATCCATTGAGGATGCTGGTGTTTTTAATAGAATTTAATCCAAGGAATTGACAAAAAAGACCTCTCCTGCAGAAACGAAATAGAGAACCATTCCCTCTGTGTCCTCGTCATAAAGCGGAATTTCGTATTCACTTCCTGCCGAAGTGTCTCCTATATAGTAGTCCATTACTCCTACGTCGTTCTTGCAAACTAACATTGTCACGTCAGTTGCAGCTTTGTTGAATGTTACAACTACCGTTCCGGCATCCTCGTTAAATTCAACTCTTACCGCAGGTGCGATGCGCGGTCCTCTGTGCGGACCGTGCACAATAATAGGTATTTCATCATCACCATCAGTAGGACCCATAAAGGGTGCGCTTGCCAATGCACTCATTGGGAAAGCAATCATAGCTGCCACAGCAGCACATACAATTGTTCTTTTCATTACAATAATTAATTAATAATAAAAGTAGGTTTATAGTTTACGCCGACAAAAGTACAACCAATAATAATACCATGCAACAAATTCCTCATCTTTTTTTAATGAGGTGTTGCATGGTAATATTGTGTAATTTGCTCTAAACTAAGATGTTTCGTTTGTATTCCATGCGAATAAATCATGGATTTGCAACGTGTAAGCCTATAGTTTTTGAGATTTTACTCTTGATTTTATCGATCTCATCGTTCCATCGGCTACTCCCAAAATTCTTTTTACCTCCATACTATCCTTCCCCATCTCAAACAAAATCATGTATAATTTCTGACGGGGCGATAAGTCTTTAAACTCTTTCTCCAGTTTCGAGACAAAAGCGATGTCGAGAACCTTATAGTACTCGATAAAATCGATATATTCGGGTTTGTTCCATTGATAGGCCGTTCCACCATTGACAATATGGTCGTAATATTGCTTGCCCTTGGCAAGCTGGAGGGTTTGACGCTTCTTGACTTCAGCCAAATCCTTGTTGAGAACTTCTAATTCTTCGCTCTTATCCTTGTCCGACTGCTCCAATTCGTGAATCTTCTCTTCGTAATGGTTAATAAGCAGCTGGTTCTGCATGATCTGACTACTCTTTTTGTTCAGACGGAGGCGGTGCTGTATGCTGCGGGCGAGGAAGATGAGGGCAAGGAGGACGGCGAGGAGGAAGGCGTAGAAGAATGTCTGACGGAAACGCAGGTCCCTGATCTTGTTGTCGAACGAACTCTGCACATTGCGCACATCGTGCTCCTCACGGAGCCGAGCCTCGTTCTCCTTGGCTTTTATCAGCATTTTGGAGGTGAGATAAGCGCGGTCGTGACGGTTCTGCAGCTCAAAGAGTTTCATGGCGGTCTGCAGCACATAGATGCGCTCTTCTGGGGTTTTTGCCAAATAGTAGGCGTTTGTACACAGACTGTCGGCGGCTGCTTGGTTGCCCTCACGGTAACGAATCTGCGCCAGGGTGATGTACCCTACGCTGTTGGGACGGATGGCATTACTCTTCATGGCATACGACTGGGCGGTGGGGAGATCGTCTTTCATGGTGAGGGCGGCGATGTAGTTGTAGAAATCCACGCGCTGGGAGTCGGGTACCTCAGAGATATACGAAATGCACTTGTCGAGGTAATGACTGGCGCTGTCACGTTGGCCCAAGCCAGCATGAATCTGTGAGATGAACACCAGGGCATAGGCAATCCAGTTGTTGTTACCCGCCATGGAAGACAGGACGAGGTTCTGGCGGCCATACTCCATGGCCAGCTGGTACTGGTGCTCGGACATGTTCCAATCGGTAAGGCACTCGATGATTTTGTGGCGCACGGTGAGGTCGGAAATGCCATGGGCTTCGTTCTCCGCCTTCTTCATCTCCTCGAAGGCCTTTGCCACATGACCGTCTTCATAATCGGTCACAGCCTGGTAATACAGACTCTCAGCCAATCGCTCCTTGTCGCCTGTTCTTGTGAACTCGTCGATGCAGTAGCGGATAATCGTATCGGAGGCGATGGGGCGGTACTGCAGGTGGTTCAGCTTGACCGTAGCCAGAAGGTACAGTGGCTTGTCCTTTTCCGACAGGTCGGAGAGGGTAATGCTGTTCAGACACATCTGTGCCGAGTCGAGCTTGTTGTCGTTCAAAAGACGGTTGATCTCCGTGAGTTGTTCGCGGTCGGTCCTACAGCCCACGAGGAGGAATAGTGTTGCCGCTGCAAACATTGTCATAAACAATCTTTTCTTTTTCATCTTACATATATATTTAATGGTATAAATTAGTAAATAGTTGTGACGGGCACGAGGCCCATCGAAAAAAGTCGAAAAAAACAGCGTCGACCTCACGGCCCACGCTGGATACAACATAACTAACAAAATAACCTAATAAAAACTTCTAAATATAATTTAAAAACCAAAACATAACATATATAACTAACTGCTAAACAATCTTCAATATTGAACCCTTTTCTTAGAATTCCGCTGCAAAGATAGCAACATTTTCCAAACTATTCTTCATTTCTTGTTACAGCAACTTTATTTTTAGTGTAAACAGTCGATTTTCTACAAATGAAACCCCTCTATGCTACATCTGCACAACTTTTTCACTTGTTTAGCCCCATTTTTCCCTGTTTCCACGTATATTTTCTTCTACGCATTCTTTGGATTAGCAGGTCAAAAATGGACTTTTATAAGTTAGATGTTTGCAATCGGTATTCGTTTAATTGCGGCATGCATGTATACATGACAAAAAAGGGCGGACCTCACGGCTCGCCCTTTCTGTAACATAATTAACTCAAGTTTGTTGGGATATTAAGGTTTACAATTCATATTTCTTACATCTTAGTCCCAGTCCCAGAGATCACCCCAGGCTTTACCGCGGCTGGGCAGATCCAATCCATCATCATCCTCTATAGGTGTTGTAGTATAACCACCAGTATCACCGCCTGTTTGGCCTTCATTGATCCAATCATCAGGAGCATATTCACCTTCACCACCCCAATTGGCTCCACCAGTAACGACTGTTGTCTGACTGGCACAAACCATATCTGATAGTTCCGAACCAAAGATCTCAGTAATCGGATTTACATATTTCTTTTTCATACTATGTCCTCCTTTTGATTACTTTACTAAGTACTTCTTACCATTCACGATATAGATTCCCTTGGGGAGTCCTTCAATAGAACTAGAGTCTGAACGTACCATCTCACCCTTGATGTTATACACCACATTCATGTGAACGATTGGGGTTGCTGGATCTTTTTCAAGAGCCTCTTCAATAATAGTAGTGATTGCATGTTCATTGATAATGTGTGAATCATCGAAATCCCATGCACCTAATTCAATGTTAGCACCCTTAGCTAAACCTCCTGTGGGGGAGTTTACTTTATTCAAATACAAGCTTTCTACGTTGGCAAGTGCGGTGCCATCAGGACGGATAATAGCAGAATACTGTGACCATTTTCCTTCGCCACCCTTGGTCTTCTTGTAATACTTTGGATATTTTTGACCTTCTATAACACCTAAGAAATAGGAAGGAAGAGGCATGTCTTGTGCTCCATGATCACTTGTTTCTTCTCCAGAAGTTTCGTCCACAGTTTTAACCTCATCATTGATATTGCCAATGAAATAGTATTGTCCGCCAGAAGCACCTGTATCTGGATTTGTCCAAACCTCGGGACCACTATACTCGTAAGTTATATTCCCATCTTCATCTTTCTTTGTCCTTGTTCTTGAAGAAACAGTCTTCGACACCTTATTTGCTTCAGCAAGAGCCTCATAAGATGCATACTGTTTCCCCTCACCCACAGCAATTTTCTTCACACCGTTGATGTAAACGGTTGCGGGGTTACCTGGAGCTGCACCGATAGACGGGTGAATCATATACGGATGGCCTGCTACTACCATGACGTTCTGAATGTTCAGATACCTTCCATAAGCCTCCTTAATATCTGGATCTGTAGTATTCTTGTCAGGAAGTGGATCTGGAGCTTGTATTACGTCTCCTGTTTTTTTATTGGTGTAAACATAAAGTTTATGCCCTGCTGCATCAAGTCTTTCGCCATCTCTCTCACGGGAATACTCCACATCGTTGTCATCCATATAATAGGTGTCAGCAACTTCGTCGAAGTGGAACACAAGATTATATTTCTTAACAGTCTCGGTAGAGGAAGTCTCATCTTCTAGTAATTCAGCACCGACGAACTCCACAATCTCCATCTTCTGATTGAAAGCACTAAAGAGTTGGTTGTCAATCATTCTCCATGGGAAAGCCATGGTGTACCAGGTATCGTCATATTCTTTTTCGAAAGGAGTCTCACCGATAGATTCAATAGAAGATGACAACGGGAACTGGCGCCAGCCCCACTGAGAAGCCACATTCTCGGTGCCACCAGATTGTGAACCTGTGGCTCCAGCTACCATACGTACCCAATAATCATGTTGGTTAGGATAATAGCGGCCATCTTTGTCTGGTCCCATTGGGTCATCCTGATGACCCATAGTTACGTATGGGTTAACGGCATATGCTTGCGGTAAGTACTCGTATAATATAGGATTTCCTTCTTTGTCAACACCGAAATCATATGCCTGAGAATTGGTATCGAGTGTCAGATTATTTAGCTCATGTTCAACATATGTCTTTCTGTCTCCTTCTAGCAAATTCAGATACTGTTCTTTAGTTTTCCAATTCACTACATCATCCAGTTCTCCGTTTTTATAGAATTTACTAACATCAATTGCCTCGTAGAAAGGTTTCATGCTTTCAGGATAGTGGAGAGCAGTAAGACAGTTACCTGTACCAAGACCCTCTGCGCCAGATTGTTCCTCCTGATACCATGTCATTACCTCATCGTATTCAGCATTTCTCATATCTCCTCTATGGTACTGAGGTACAGTGTTGTTACCTGTGGTTCGCTGGTAGGAGAATGTACTTGGTCCTCCGTTGCCATTGTCATCAGGTGCCATGGCATAAATCTTAGGAACCGAGGCAGGAGTGCTAGCCATTACATATATGTCTGTTAATCCTGCGCCCTCGAAAGCATACAGTTTAATAAGCTCCACGCCCTCAGGAATTGTAATCTGGTGAATACTGAAGCAGAAACGGAATGCGTACGAGCCAATTTCCTTACATGTGGAGGGAATACGAATAGATTCCAAAAGGCCACACTGATTGAACATATAGTCACCAATGTTCTGAACACCCTCAGAAAGCGTAACGTGCTGTAATGCAGGACACTGACTAAACACATAGTTCCCAAACGTGCACTTGTCATCAAGACCCTCCATTTCAACATCGTATAGTTCTGGACATGTTGCAAATGCGTTATCACCCACCCCTGTAACAGAACTTGGTAAAAGCAAACTCTTAATTGCAGTGTGATGGAATGCATAGTCACCGATAGTTAATGTTGTAGACTTTGTCGGGAACACAACATTTGAGAGATTACAACAGCCTTCGCCGATACCAGACGAGTAACAGCAATAGTTGGGGATTTTATCCAAGGTCTTCGGGAACACTACACTCTTCAATTTCGTTGTGCAAGAGCTCAAAGCCCTGAGGTGCTTATAGTCGTCAATAACAGCATCGCCAATATCTACCGACTTTATTGGGGCACTTGAACTGTTAAATGCGAAAGCAGGAATAGCGCCGTTAGATTCATATTTATCGGTATCGCCTTTTGCATATTGTGGGTCATCAGAAGAGTTACCAGAATAACCACCTTGTGAAATATCACCATTATTAATATTACCAGAAATCACCACATCAGTCACTGATAGAACATCATTACTATCAAGGCTTGTAGCTTTATATAGTGTTCCTGCCTTGTTAACGTATGCTATGGCCTCACAATCTCCGCCTTCCTTGGGCTGAGTAATTGTCCGTGTTTCAGGAGTGATGGTTACAGTCTCATTGCATGGAAGAGTTATCTTCATGTCATCATCAGGAGTTGTTGATTCATCAGTAAAGACGGTTTCCCCTGCTAAATTAGTGTACTGATATTTGAACCTACCATTTCCTTCCATGGGATAGGTTTTATAGTCAGGACTAAAATCTACAATTATAAATGTATTTCCCTGTGCTGTTTGAATATTAGACTCATCAGCAATTGGCACATTATCGCCCGTGAAAGGATTGACATAATAATACGAGCCTGCAGAACCTTGTACTTTAACACCAAACTTGCTTACCTTTACGTCTTTGCGTTGCCAGCCACCCATATCGGTCATAACGATTTCACCTTCGTTGGTTGTGAAAGCCATGTAATTTAGGTCGGTATTCTTATATGTAAGTACAGGATAACCCTCAGCATTCGACAAGTCTCTTTCAATGCTGGTAACATTATAAGTATATGTGCCGTCTCCATTATCAGTGAGAGCAGAAAGATCACCAGTATAATTATATTCCACACCACCTATGGTATAGGGATAAAATGTCTTTTGTACGGTTTCCATCTCTGCATTAAGACTGAGACAAGAACCGAAGTTACTATTGCATGCTGTCAAGGCTGCTCCAGCGGCATTAACATCAGCCTTTGACAAACCATTGGGCAGAGTAACAGCCTCAATTGCAGGACCAGCCTTAATGCTGGCAATGTTGGCACCAGTGGCAAGCGTACTACCATCAATGTCTAAGTACTTAGCAGCACTTAGTTTTTCGAAAGCCGCAAGGTCTGCATCGCCAAGTACGTTAGGCGAAGAACTGCTACCGACTTTAATATACTCGGCACTCTTCAACTGTTCTGGAGAAACACCACTTACAGATGCAGATCCATTCAGAAATTGAGCAATCTCACCTTCCTGTGCACCAGAGATACAATAGCCCTGATACGTTGTGTTACCAACTTTAACACTGGCTGAGGAAATAGTGATAGCTGCCTTGGCACCTGATACGGCCAAGACCAATGTCATCAATAATAGTAAAATTCTTTTCATATTGGAGTTAATTATTTGTTTTTGTTTTTATTCTGTTAAATATATGCTTATTTGTGTTCGATAGATTAGGATACGTGGCGGATGCCGCCTCCGTAGAGTGGGGGAGAAGGGTCTATACATGACCGGAACCGTGGGTGTATAGTACGGGTGGCCAAGTTATCATACAGTCGTAGTAAATTCGTCATCTTTTTTCTAAATTAATTATGTTGTAGTTTTCAGTTTGTGATTGCTCCCTATATCTTGTCGAGCTTTCAATACTATTATTTATCGCGGCAAATATACAACATATTCCTTAAATATGCATGCAAGAGGGTGTGTTGTTTAAGATTATTTAACAGACAAAAGAACTAAGGATTAGACATAATAACAAAAGGACATATAATTGTTTTAGACAAAAAGAACAAAAGAACAAAATGGATTGATGATGACAGTTCGTTGAACTGCTTTATTCAACATCGGAAGAAACGGAAGAATGAACGGAAACACGGAAATTACCTGGGTCCTTTTGTACCTTGATCTAATTCGTCTAATTTGTCTAATTAGTAGAGAAAAAAGTGGGGACGTCATCACGACGTCCCCACTTCCATGAAAAACTATTTACTTCTAAATACTAACACTATAAATGAAAACTATCCATTTACTTTCTTTTCGTTTCTTTTTTACTGACCACGGATCTTTCGGATCTCACGGATTTTTATGTCCCGCAGAACCAACGGTCGGCGCTTTAGGGGAAGCCAAATTGCAGAGATAGCAGAAACTACTATTTGTCTTATTTTATCCGTTGCATCTGTGCAATCCGTGTTCGTTATTAGCTTGAACGCGCATCAGCGCTCTTGAACGCGACATTAGCCGCTTTTGAACGGGCTTTGGCCTTGAACGCTGCTTGCAGCCTTCAGGCCTTCGGCCTTAGTTCTCTCCCCAGAGGTCGTATGGGTTGGAGTTGTTGTCTGTGTCTCCCCAGATGTCTCCGAAGTTCTCGTCGAATTCGAAATCGAGGTTGTTCTCCTTTCCCAGAGCTTCATCTGATGTGAGCTTGCTATCGTTCACGATACCGATATCATCAAGTATCGATCCGAAGAGTTTCACATTCACTTTTTCAGTAACGGGACTCAAATATATCTTTTTCATTGTTCTGTTCCTTTCCTTATATTTATACCGTTACTTATTTCACTAACACTTTCCTACCGTTCACGATGTAGAGGCCCTTAGCAGTTGGAACACCGTTAAGCTTCTGGCCATCGAGTGAGTACCACTCGGCCTTGCCGTCCGATGCATTCCGCTCGTTAACCTCGCTGATGCCGGTGGCGATACCGTTGTTGATTTCCCCGAACAGCTCATCCTCGAATACGATGCTCAGCTTGGCGTTTCCACCTCCACCGCCGCTTAACGGAACCATCTTACTTGTCGGAACCTGGATGTAGGAGCTGCACTTCTTTATGGCTGCACCAGTGGATGATGTAGGACGTATGAAGAACACGTCATATCCGTTGCCCAGGTCAGTGCTGCTGCCGTCATACATTTTCTTTGCAGAGAGTATGAGGTTCGTCGTGGTGGTATTTGCAATCTGTGCCAACCTGTTTTCCGATGTCAATGCATTGAGCGTGTAGGAGTCCTTCGTAGGCTCGAACGCCTTCAGCTGGTTATCCTCGATGTCAACCATACGATCAGCGTTCTCCTTGTCGTGCATATCGGGTACGAACACGTGGAATCCGCCGTCGAGAATGCTTACCGTACGGTTAGTCGTTCCGTCCGCGTTCTTGGTACCGCCGTCGTGATACAGGATACATCCGGCCATGTCGCCATCTTGAGCAGCAGGCAGGATTTTGGCAGATTCTTCTGTGGCTCCGAACTGGCTCAGCACGACCTTAGAGTAGTCGTTGGAGACAGCAGCTGTATAAGCCTTGATGTCCTTACCCGTCAGGTATGACGTGAGCTCGTGGTCAATATCACGTGCACGGCTCTCAGTGGCATAGCCAGTCTGTCCGATGGCCTTCGGGTCAGTAGATACCGCGAGTTTCTCCAGTGTGTAGCCGACAAAGGATAGGGTGAGGTTCTTCTTTGTTTCTCCACTGTTCTTGATGGCGGCAATCCACTCATCGGGATCATTGGTGTTCTTTTTATCCACAGGGATGAGAGTAAGTTCTGAAGCTTCCGAACCTGCGAATTTGTACTTTTGTACAAGGTAATTTTGTGCTTTCTTTATACGCATGTAAACTGCAGCACCTGCCGGCACGTTGGGAACGACCATGTTATACTGCCATATAGGGTTACCTCCCACAGACATACCGTCACTATAGACTCGCATAGAACTATTGAGGGTAATCTGGTCAGGTGTGTGGAACCACAGGCCCTGTGTCTCAGGAACCACTGCTCCGTTAGCCCAGAGCTGGTTGCCGTCGATATCCTGAGCAGATTCAAAGATGTTGTCCTGCGGATAGTTTTCCGGGTGTTCCTGAGTACTAAGGCGTAAAGCATAGTCTTGGGCATTACCCGCAGCTTTTCCCCAGAGAGAGAGGTCTGTAGAGCTCTTTTCATACGATGTATTCCAAAGAGGCTCACTCTCATACCATTCAGGCCTGGTTACGCTGAATTGGTCTTCATAAAGGAAGTTGCTGCTTCCAAAGCCAATCATATCCTTGAAGTCCCATGTGTATGGATACTTCATAGTCTCCTGGTAGGCGACGGTCACGTTATGCTCGGCATAGTCTGCCACGTACTTCATGTTCTTCTCCATGTCCTTGCCACGCATACGGAATGTACCGATCTGGCCATAGTCATGTGTATATTTGAATGTGTTGTATGTGGGTTTAGTGGGATCGGTCTCAGTACTGGTGGTGAATCCATTGAGGTTTATGCCGACTCCTGTCTTAATAGGTCTGGCGTCATACACAGGGATACCGTTATTCACTCCATCGGTTCCGTCAGCGAGTTTCTGGTCCTTGCCGAAGTAGTTCAGTGTCCAGTTGTAGGTGGGGCCGATTTCTTTACCTGTGTTGTCATTGGGGTCATTATCCCTGCTCCACAGGAGGAACTTGTCGTTTTCAGTTGCACCCTTGATCTCATTGGTGTTGATTCGGTCGCCGTGGTAGATCTGGATCTTGTAGATCTTACACATAGTGCCGCCCACCAGCTTAAAACGCATGTCACCGTGCTCTTTAGCAAAGAAGTGGTAGCAGCCACGGTAGTAAGGATCGCCCGTAGCACCATCCCAATGGGAACCGCCAGCGATATAATTATCAGTAGCAGAGATTTCCTTATACTCGGCATCGAGTGCATTAGTGATGTTGAACACCATCTCTGTTGTCTCACTTTCAGGACCTGTACCACTACCCATCCAGATAATCACGCGGTCATCTTTGTCTAACCAAGGAATGATGAACTCACTGGGGTGCTCGCTGTCGCCAGGCCACAGACCAATGTAGCGGTCGGGGTCGGTTGTGGAAGCATGGATGTCGTTTCCTTTGAACTCATTGAAGATGCTATTCTTGGTTGCTCCGGCCATGATAACCATACCCTCGCTGTCCCACATCATATCAGCGTTGTCTCCAACCATGTCGTAGTGGTTCAGGAACTGCGGGTCGTAAGAATCCTCCAGCACCTTCATACGGTAGTTGAAGGTCCAGTCGGTATTATCTATTCCGTGATTGTCCTGCCAGTTCATTTCATCATAGAGAAGTGATGACGTGTTCACGGTGGTGTTTCCTCCAAAATAGTCCGTGTAATAAGTGCCCAAAGGTGTTACGTCGGCATAGTTGCTATAAGTATTCCACTTCAGTCCGTTCAGCGGGTTAGAAGAGAAGTCCCATGTATGTCCTCGTTGTGCCTCAGGTGTAGAAGATGTTGAGTGGTAAGAGGCATCGTAGGCCACGGTAAGCGCAAACACGGGGTCGGCACGGTTGTAATTGTTGAGGTCGTCGGTAATCTCAATCAGTACCACACCGGCATGATCCACGTCGCCTGTTGCATACTGGATATTCCTTATCTTTAGCGTTGTACCATCGAGATAGGGCTCACAAGAAGTGATACCACCCGACATCTTCTTCACTTTCACATATTTGTAGCCCTTTACATAAGCCAGGTTGTCATCTGCTGTAGAAGCATTCTCTATCCACTTGGCCAACGGATATACCATCTTACTGGCGGCAAAGGTGACATCGAGAAGCTTAGGGACACCTGCGAGATATCGGCTTTTTTTCGTATCAGCCCATTCGTCCCAGTTGTTAGCTGATGCTCCACTTTGCCAAGCGCCAAACAGATAGTAGGTGTGACCAGCTTCTACATTGATATTACTCCAGTTTCCACCTTCAACCAGCTGATTACCATTATACGATATATTATTCTTAACTGTTTTATTTCCATTGGCATCAACGTCTATCAGGTAGTACGGACATGATGCATTGGTTGCATACTCATTGGAAGTATTAGAAGCGTCGCGGATAAGACCATCCGCTCCAGGCCATAAGTAGTTGATGCTTGATGTATAGAATCTCAGCGACATCGTTCCACTCACTTCCGGAACAAATGTGTAGTAAGTTCCATTTGTAGGCAGGTTGGTGGTGAGGTCTCCACTGAAAAGACCCGTACTGTTGTCGTTTCTTGCAATCTTGTAGTGATTCTCGTCATACACCGTTACCACTGGTGTGTAGGCAGAAGCCACAACAGTGGCATGCTGATCCTCGTCCTCGTTACCCACATGCACCTGTAGTCCACCGGGAATGACATGCGACTTGGCCTCTAACTGTCCGGTAACATTGAAATAAGAAGTGTAGCCGGCATCAAGAGAACCATTGTATCTGTGAACCATCGATGCCTGATGGTCGCTATAGATCTCTATCTTTTTGAGGAGTACATCTCCTGCAAGGGCAAAGTCCAAGTGTCCGTCTTCTGTCACTGTAATGGGATAACTCACCATATCTTTATACTGTGTTTCTTTACCAGTGAGATTCAATCCAGCTGATATAAACGGCTCGTCTTCATCTTGAACACCGTTGTTGTTGATGTCCTTGAAACCTGCACAGCCATGATATTCAATTGTACCATCAACATTACCAGCATCTTGTCTACTTCCAATCTTGGCAAAGCCAACATTTTGATTGTCTGGGTTGTTCTCATCATAGTGTGCGTTTTTATAGGTGACAACCACGCGGTCGCCAGCTTTCAAATCACATACACTGAAGTTATGCCAAGCCCATCGGTTCAGCAAGCCGGCACTTTCATTTCCCCAACTGGGGTTGTAATCGTGTTGATAGACCCAAGGTACGATAGTACTACCATTGTTGTCCACTTGACTGATAGCGATTCGTTTGTTCAGCGGAGTACCATCGCTTAGGTTCCACATGATAATGGCATCATAGTCGTTGAAATCGAGCGGGAATCCTGCCGAACGACTCTCGTAGCTAACATTTTTGTTTACCCAATAAAGGTCGTACGACTCAATGCCGGGGTCGTAGCTATAAACAGCTGCGTTTTCATCGGTTGATTGTTCTGCCTTTTCAACCCTGATATAATCAATACCAACATAGTTGCCTCTCACGGAAATCTCCACAGTACCAGGTAAGTTCATGGTAAAATGCTGTCCATAAGATAATCCTCCGTTTGTATCGGTAGTATGCGATACATTGTAGCATTCATTATCCTTGGAAACATATACATATACCTTGTCACCTGCATTCAGGTTGTGGATAAACACAGACTGGTCGCCAACACCATCTTTCCTCTGCAAGTAGGAGACATTGTCATGGTCACTGTCATGACCAATCTGCCATGCTCCTGTGTTTGCTACAGAGATCGTAATTGTAGGCGCATCGTCAGAAAATTTACGTACTGTTGTGCCACCTTGGGAGATACCGGTGATGTAGTTGCCGTCCCAATCGAGGGAAGAAGCAGGATTGCCCCAAGAAGTATTAAACCCTCTGAAATCAATGGTTTCAGTTGTTTGTGCCAGCAGGTTCATACTCCCCACTACACAAGCTAATGCGATTAACGTAAATAATCTTTTCATTACTGAGTTGTTATTAGTTGTTTTTGTTTATTTTTATTATTTCAAACTGAGTTAATGATGTTGCCCTTTTGGGGGGTAATGATCATGTTCCACTATAAACTTGCCTGTTCATAGGCATACATTTCGGCGGCAAATATAAATATTTTCTTGATAAACTCCAAAGAATTGACGAAATAATTTATAATATTTTAATAAACATGTGGTGAAAAGCCACTTCTGTAAAGGGTCAAAGGGAACTGAACATTGGTTACGTGGATTAGACGGATAATCAGGTCACACAGAAAAACGAGGAAATCACAGAGTCCTTTTGTTTGCCTGTTGTTAGAACAGGTTAATACGTGGTTGTAAAAGAAAATGGAACAAATTAGACAAAAGAACCAAGGGACCAAAGATAATTAAGACCAAGGAACCAAAGAACTAAGGATTATTTAGACAAAAGGACAAGATGGATTGATGATGACAGTTCGTTGAAGTGCTTTGTTTCAACATCGGAAGAAACGGAAAAAGAATCAGAATAACGGAAATTAATCTCACACATAAATACTTGACCACGGATGACTCGGATTGTACGGATAGTCCTTGGATTCCATAGAGTCCTTAGACAAGAGATATAGTTATCCGTGGGATCCGGTAAATCTGTGGTCGGAATAAACTTTTAATCGCCTGCAGCGAGACATTGAACAGAATTTGATTCAAATTGAACAAAATGTAGTTTTGCAGCGGAAGAAACGGAATAATATCGGAAACACGGAAAAGGCTATGTATTCCGTATTAAATAATATTTCTGGGATAATTATGATAATTTCTTTCTGAACTAAAGCAACCACGGATTTACCAGATTAAAGATTAAACATTAAATCCTTTGGCCCTTTGGCCTAATTGACTTTCAGCGATTATCGTCACGACTCGGCCAAATTGATACAAGTATCTTTGGCGCTCACTGCTCCGACAATTTGTCTAATTTGTCTAATTCGTTGAGAAAAAAGCGGGGAGCGTCATCACGACGTCCCCCGCTTCCATGAAAAACTATTTACTTCTAAATACTAACACTATAAATGAAAACTATCCATTTACTTTCTTTTCGTTTCTTTTTTACTGACCACGGATCTTTCGGATCTCACGGATTTTTATGTCCCGCAG